>VTLG01004333.1_pt1 | contig 25145 bp, 35 predicted proteins | sample 4694571 | NCBI WGS metagenome assembly VTLG01 (sample SAMN12604809, study PRJNA352737) | marine metagenome | biome: ENVO:00000447; feature: ENVO:00000209|ENVO:00000569|ENVO:01000036; material: ENVO:00002151; isolation source: viral sequences binned using virsorter ...
TAACTCATGGGATTCAGGTGCTTCTCGAAACTTATGGGTAGGTCTTACTGACAACGGTGGTACAGGTGATTCAGATGGTGCAAATAATTCGCAAGACTTTGTTGGTATGGAAATTAATGGTTCAACAACAGGTACAGGTAAATATTCTGGTATAGGTGGTTCTAGTATCAATCTTACGACAGTTGCTGATACGACTTCACAAATTAGTCTTTCAGGAGATTGGGATTATAGCACACCAACAACATATTATTTTGAAATTATTAAAAGTGGTGGAAATGTTCAAGTTAAGAGATATACGAATAGTAACTATAATACAGAAGTCTCCAGTAGTGCGACAACTTCCGTTTCAGCAAACAGTCCAACAGGGCTACGTTACATTAAATTTATGACATGGGATCAATCAAGTACAGATGGTGAAATGGAAGCCAACGTACCAAAGGTAGAATTTTGGAAAGAAACAACCAAACTTCCAGAAAATACACTCTTTGAAGAAACAAATACCTATAAGACATATTGGCTACAAGATGGTGGATGGAAACCAGTAAGTCCTGACTATGAAACCGACTTTAGTACCAGAACAGGTTGGACAGCGTTCGCAGATAGTGGTGGTCATTCTAACAAAATTCTCATTGATACATCTACTGAAAGATTGAATTGGTTGGTTCAAAATGTTAGTAATAAAAGATGGGTAGAGTGGAGATATTGTCTTGGTACAGATACCAATGTAGAAAGTAAGTGGATATTGCGATTTAAATTTCATTTTACATCAGGAGATGCTAACACACCAGTATTTGTATTAGTTTCTAATGATAAAGATAATGGTACTAATGAGTGGCAAAGAGCTTGTGGATTAATGTTTCAAGATGATGGTGCAACTTCATTCAGGGCAATCGTTCCTAATGGAACAGGGTCTGGCACGGATTTCTGTAATACTAATCTAACAACTGTAATAAGCAATAGTATTACACCTGTTGATGGTAGAGATTATTGGATTGAATTATTAAAATCACCAACACAGTTAATTCTTAATGTGTATAGTGATGAATATGACACTCTTTTGGGAACAGCAACACGATCAGCAGCAGAAAATGATATTAAAGACCAAAGAGTAATAAAAATTATGAATCATAGATGTAGTGGTAGTTCAAACACAATGTCTGGTTGGATTGATGATATGAAGTTTTGGAATGGTATAAATACCACTGGTGATCTATAATGGCAGTTAAATATTTAGCAGGGGAAAGAATACAAGGAACAGCAGCAGAACGTGCAGCGTTAGAAACAACACAAGAGGGATCAGTACCACAAACAACTTGGAAAGAATTAGGAACAAGAGCTGTGGCAAGTGGTGGTGATACAACTGAACTTGAAGTTACATTCACAGCAAAAGATTATCTTATGATTTTAGTCCATAATACACAATCAACGCCAGCAGGATCAGGTGACATATACGCATTACTTGGTGGAAGTGATTATACATCAACTGATTATCGAGTCAGACGAGTAAAAAATGGTGAATATGGTGGTAATACTGATTCTGATTCTTCAACAACCAATATAAGAATAGCAGATGGATTGTCAGGTACAACAGGTTCTAATTATTTCGTTTCTCAATTTTGGAATGATGATAATTCAGGTGCTAAACTTGGAATAGGACATACTGTTATTACAAATAACACAGGTACAGGTAATCAATGTATAGCCTACGAAGTTGTAGCTTCATGGCAACCTGATACAGCTTCAACAAGAATAACAAGAGTAAAAATAAAAACTGATGATGCTTCTCATTATTTTGGTGATGGTACAGAACTTGTAGTTCTTGGTATGGATGTTGATGAAGGTGACGGTGGTGGAACAACAAACTTTTGGCAAGAGATAGCATCTGTTAAAGGTGATGGAACAAGCACAACAATGACAACAGGCACTATAACACTCCCAAAATATTTGATGATGGAAATTTATGGTGAGAGTATGGTAAGTTGTAAAATGAGGTTTAACGGTGAAACATCTTCTGATTTTCAAAGAACATATACAGCAAATGGTGCTAACTTTACTCAAAATAGTGGAGCAGATGGTTTAGAATTTCTTTATGATCTTGCACCTGCTTCTATTCATCTAGACATAGTAAATGTGGCAGGTGAAGAAAAATTAATAATTGGTCATACTGTGGAAGCAAACAACTCATCAAGCACTGTAAATAGAATGGAACTTTGGGCTAAGAATGTAGATACTGCCATTATAACTGAAATTTCATTGTCAAAACCTAGTGGTAATTTTACAGCTAACGATAACTTTAGAATATGGGGACATAACTAATGGCTTCAACTTGGCAAAAACTAGCATATGTGACAAACGGATCATCTACATCTACAACTATGTTAGATACAGCAAACGATAGTTCGTTTTCAGGTGATGATTTTGCAGAAAAGAAACATCTGAAGATTTTAATTCAGATAAGAAATTCGAGTTCAGGTAATAATTTAACAGGTAGATTTGGAAATTCAAGTGGGATAAACACTTCAACTTACAATTGGCTTTATAACTCAAATGGTGGTCAAGATGCAGTAGGCAGTCATTCTAATTATGCAAGAGTTGGTGGTCATAGTTCCAGCTCTGATGGTTTATATTCGATTGAAATACCAGCAAATATTAATGGTGAGGATAAACTTTGTATTTCCCATTGGATGCAAGGTTATACTTCTGGTGCAAATAGAGTAGAAGTTTGTTTTCGTTCGTCTATTTCTGCACCAATCACTCGTATGCAGGTATCTTTGGAATTTGCAAGCTCAAATATTGGTGCATATTCATCTATAACCGTTTTAGGTGCAGATGATGCACCAACAACACCTGTATATCCTAATTTAGTTAACGGAACAATCTTCGAGGAATCTGACACAGGGAAACACTATATGTTCGATGGCACATCGACATGGAATGAAATGTAATGACGGAGGATAAAGATGACTCACCAAATAGTGAAAAGACTTACAGAGTTTCTACTGATAACATCACTAATAAACTCAGTTTACTTTTTAGTCATAATACCTTGGATGATTTTTGTGATAGGAGTTCAGGGAGAACAGTTCAAAACATGGCTATGGCAAGGATTCATAATAGACCTAGCTTTGGGTTATCCTGCTGGTAAACTATTGCTATACTTTAAGGATAGAATACATTCGCTTTGTAGATTAGATGAGGCATAATGGCTAAGGTTGCTCAAACATTTCAGGTAGACAATGTTTTTCAAAACAATGTATTCCAGAAATCATGGGGAGGAATAACGTTTCAAAAAAATGTATTCCAGAACAATGTATTTGATACTCCTCAACGTATAATAAAAGTATTAACAGAGACTTTAGCAACTGCAGAAAATACAAATCATCTAAGATCATTAATAAGGTTTGCAAATGAAGCAGAAACAATACAGAGTTTCAGAAGACGGTTTAGACTAATACTAAGATCATTAGATGAAACTGTAGCAACACAGGAAAATACCAGTGCAGTAAGAGGATTAATAAGATTAGTAGATGAGCAATTATCAATTACAGATGTAGCTGTAAGGATTAGATCATTATTAAAAATACTAGCAGAAACAGAAGGAATCACAGAAAATAAGTATAAAAGATGGATTAAGAATGTAGCGTCAACAGTATCAATAGCAGCATCAGCAATAAAAAGTCGTGCAAGATTTAAGACTATTAATGAAACGCAGAGTATAATTAACCCAATAAATACATTCCAAGACATATTCCAGACTGGAGTATTCCAAATTGGTAGTGAAGTAACCAAAATAAAAGGTATAATTAAGAATGCAAATGAAACAATAACAGTACAGCAATTTAGGGCAAGAACAAGAGCAGTATTAAGAGCTGTCAATGAAGCATTATCAATCAGTGAAACCAGAGTAAAATTACAATCATTGATTAGATTGGCAAACGAAACTCAGGTAATACCAGAAACTCAGAAGAGGTTGATGACCATGATAAGGTTCTTGAATGAAACCGAATCAGTTCAGTCATTCAGAACAAGAGTAAGACCACTGTTAAAGGTTATTTCAAATACAGTAAGTATGTCAGAAACCATAAACAGATTTAGAGGAATAAAGAGAGTAATAAATAACACAATAAGTATTCCACAAACAGAACTCAGATTTACTGGATTTATGAAACTGTTTAATGAGGGTGTAACAATACAGGAGTTTAGAATAAAGCCAAAAACAATACTCAAACTAATAGCAGAGACAGTAAATTCAACAGAAAATCTATACAAATCATGGGTAAAGAGAGTAAACAATACTGTTGCAACCACTGAATCATTAATACACTTACAAGCGTTGATAAGACTATCCAACGAAGGAGTATCAATACAGTCATTCAGATTAAGAGCAAAGACAATATTAAAATTATTAAATGAAACTGTATCGTATGCAGAAAACAGAGTGTTCAGAAGAGGAATAGTAAGGTCTGTTATAGAGACACAGACAGTAGTAGAAGCATTACACAAACTAAAGACAATAATAAGATTCTTGAATGAAACAGTAACAGTTCAATCGTTCAGAACACCAAAGAGACAGTTGTTAAAGATAATAAATGATACTGTATTTGTAATTAAGACTTTGGGATCTACATTCCAATTAAATGTATTCCAAGGAGATGTATTCCAGTTAGGAGAAGAGGCTATACATGTAAGAGGTATAAAGAGAATGATAGATGAAACCGTATCATCAACAGAATCGTTTGCGAGAAGAGTTGCAATACTAGTTTCAGAAACAGTAGCCACGACAGAGAGTTTGTTAAGAAGAATGGCATTAGTAAGGTTGGCTAACGAGTCAGTATCAGTTCAACAGTTCAGGCAGAGACTTAGAATAATAGTAAAGATGTTAGATGAAACCGTTGAAACCACAGAATCATTGTTGAGGAGACTTGCTATATTAAGAACATTCGCAGAAAACATGTCTGTTCAGGAAGGAACTTTGTTCAGGAGAGCATTAGTAAGAATGATAAACAACACAGTGTCAATCACAAAATCAGAATTAAGATTACGTGTATTAAGAAGAGTGGTAGATGAATCTGTATCAGTACAGCAATTCAGACAGAGACTTAGAGCAATAGTTAAGCATTTAGGAGAAGGAGTATCTATAACGGAGGCTACAAGTACAATAAGAGGAAGGATTAAATCAGTTATTGAAGACATCAACATAGTAAAGGCAGGAAAGGTATTCCAAGATATGTTCCAGAACAGCGTATTCCAGATAGGTAAGGAATATCATAAACTACAAACTCTAGGAAGGTTTGCAAATGAAACTGTAGCATTAGTTGATGGACAGGTAAGAAGGTTAACCATAAGAAAACTCGTAACTGAGACAGTTAGTGTAGTTGAAAACCTAGTTCCAAGAAGAGTGTTAGTGAAGATGGTAAACAGTACAGTTGCAATATCAGAGGCATTTGTTAAGAGGTGGGTTAAACTAGCAAATGAAACTATATCATCTACAGAATCATTAATACACTTACAGGCATTAGTAAGACTTGCCAATGAATATGTAACAGTTCAAACATTCAGGCAAAGAATCAGAGTTATACGAAAACTTGTAACGGAAACAGTAGGAATAACAGAGAACCTTTACAAGGCATGGGTCAAAAGAGTAATAGAGACAGTTGCCACAAGTGAATCATTGTTAAGAAGATTAACAATACTTAGATCTGTAGTAGAATCTGTAGGAATATCAGAGATAAAAGAGAGATTAATAGTAATAACAATGATGGTGTCAGAAACAGTAGGAATACCAGAGGCGAGAACAAGACTTAGAGGAATAGTAAGAATAATATCTGAAACATCTGCAATATCAGATGCATTCCACAGGTTAAGGGCTGTGATAAGATTGGCAAATGAGACAGTATCACCTGTAGAAGCATTGTTAAGAAGAATGACATTACTCAAGTCATTCGCAGAGAACGTATCAATACAAACATTCAGAATACCACAGAGATTATTGTTAAAGATGGTAAACAATACAATATCATATGCAGAAACAATAGTTAAACTCAGAGGATTGGGTAAGGTTGTAAACTCTACAATATCAGTTCCAGAATCATTGCTAAGGGTACGTGCGATAATTAGACTAGCCAATGAGTCAATATCAGTTCAATCATTCAGAGAAAGAATAAGGGTATTATTGAAATTAATAAGCGAGCCTGTAAGCATAAGCGAAGGATTTATCAACAGATGGGTAAAATATGTTAATGAGACGGTATCATCTACAGAATCTATATTCAGAAAACGTGCAATAATGCCAATAGTAAATGAGGTAATAGCAATTACAGAAAGTATGAAAACATTTGCAGGATATATAAGATATGCAAATGAGACAGTAGCAGTAGTAGAGAATATAACCAAGAATCTACAGTATGGATTGGTTAAACAATCAAAATCAATAGGCGCGTTCGTGAGATCAAAGACAGGAAGATTGTTTGATAGGACTAAAAACATTAAACTATTTAAGAGAGATAAGGGTGTAAAAGGAGTATAGGATGTCACAAAATCTATATCCAAGAGCAACGGAATACAGAGTAAAATCTGGTAGTAGGGCTACATTAGAACTTACAATTCAGGATTCTACAGGTACTGCAAAAAATCTATCAAATACAGTAACATACTCTACAGGGGTATGGAAGGTATGGAAACCAGATGGAACATTAATCATTAATGGAGCTGTAACATACTCAGATAGAACCAACGGTAAGGTATCATACGCACTATCAGCAACAGACACAGCAGTAGCAAATGCAGGTAATTGGGAAGGAGAAGTAGAACTATTAAATTCAGCAGGAGTGATGTCAGAACAGACGAAATCTTTTAATTTCACCATTGAGGAGAGCTACTAATGGCAGATTTAACAGTAATAGCATCAGGAACATGTGAAGAATGTGGTCATAGCCAAGTATACCATGAGGGTAATAGAGGCTGTGAACATGTATCTGAAGAAAATCCAAATGAACCTTGTGGATGCGAAAACATAGGTAGTTACTAAGGTTTATATTAGGAACATCATACTTTTGAGTATGATAAAGTTGCAAGATGTAAACGACAAAGTATATTTTGATTTTAGAAAGGCTCAGGTTAAGGCTATGGAGACACCTAGGCTTGGCAAAATTCACGTATCTGATGTGATAAAACCATGTATGAGGAATGTGATATATAAAAAGATACTACCACACACAGGTATGACAACTGAGGATATGAGAAGTCTATATCTAGGTCAGGCTATACATAATGCATCTCAGGTAGCAGAATTAGAGAATCACGAAATGTTCTTAGGTTATAATTATGTTCGTGATGAGGTTGTTACATTAGATGAAGCTAAAAAAATACCAGAAGATGATCCTAGACACCTTGATATAATATATGGCTCTCTTGACGACTTGGTTAAAGTAGGTCAAGAGTGGGTCATATGTGATAAAAAGACAACTGGATCTATAGATTACTTCTCAAGATATAATGCAAAACCAAGCGAGAGTCACGTAGACCAGATAAACTGTTATCGAGTTTTGTTAAAAAAGTGTTACGATATTGACGCAACATTTGGTTGTGTTATCTACTTATCAAACGGTATAGACAAGGAGAAAAGAGACAAACCAGTAGTAATGTCATTTAAACTAAAACCTATAGATGAAACCCTTGAAAAAATAATAAAGCAAGGAAGAATAATAAAGGCTTCACTCACAAAAAAGGTCTTACCTGAAAGAACAAAATGTTTTCTTTGTGATGGTATGTGTCCTTATGCTACAAAATGTTTCACAGAGGAAAATGATACATTTGCCTAGTGATGAAGAAATGAGGAGTATGATATTATTTCAAAAGGAATGTCTTCTCCATGAAAAACCTGATCCTGATGAATTTCATGTAGGTAGTAAATTCATAATTCTTTCAGATGATGAAAGAAGGGGAGTTATAAAGGCTTTAAGATGGATAGTTGAAGACTATGAAGATATACTTCAACGCTAATAATAAGGCACATCAAGAAGCATTAGAACAGTGTGGTGTTAAGAATGTTATGCTATCATTTAGATATTCATATGCTAATATCTCAAAATTCAGGAAAAAATTCGATAAGATATTTGTGACAGCAGGCACAGGCGCTATCCCTGAAAAATATTATGAGTTTTTACATACAAAATTAGAACTGTATGATTATGCTACTCAGTTTGATGTGAGATATAGTACAAAAGACACAATGCACTACTACAATAGAGAGAGATTAAAGGAAAATATTGATTGGACACTTCCTGTTTTGCAGGAAAATTACCTAAATCACCTAGCCTTGCTTAGACCAGACCCAAATGACTATGTAGCTTTAGGAGAAATTCATGGTAAATTAGAAACTGAAGACCAAATTAGAAAACTTCCTATGAATATAAAATATCATGGTTTGGCAAAGGGAAAGCATGTAACACAAACTAGGCTTTTTGATAGTCTAGATACAAGTGCTTGGATATCTGCTGCAATGTCAAAGAAAACAGAGGTATGGAATGCTAATTCTACATATTCTATGTACTTTGGCGATAAAGGTAAGGCAATGAAACCCATGCTCAACCATGCATTAGAAGTATATAAAGAGAATTTAGAAAAAGTTGGCATAACAAAGACAGGTGTAATAGAAGATGAATACTATTCTCTATTAAAAGCTCCTATAGCATTACTTTTCATGCCAATGTGTAAAAGTCTTCGTATATATGAAGAAAACTTTAATAAGTAACAATTATAAAAACAAATATGGCAGATGAGTTATTTAAAATAAAACCAGTAGGCGATAAATCAAAGGTTGTATTGGATAAACGTAAGGTAGTGTCACCATACAATTCTGCAAAGCATTTCAAAACAGCAAACCTTCCTGCACTTTGTGATCAATGTGTTTACAGGTCTATAGATTCTGGTGGTAATGGTAAATGTCCTAAATATGAGGCAGGCGCTGTATGTGCAATAAGAGAAGATTTTCTTAAATTCATAGATGAATTAGACACACGAAAACCAGACGACTTGAAGGAAATGTTAGATCTTTTGGCTAAATTATCACTTGAAAATGTTCTTATGGCTCTAACGGAGGCTAAAATGGATGGTAACATACCTGATAGAAACACAAAGAGTGAGATAAACACCCTGCTTAACATAGTAAAATCGATAAGTGATTTGAACAGCAAGATAGTTATGACTGAAGAAACCAAGTTAAACAAGAAGGGAGATATAGAAAGTATATTCAAACAGATAAAGGCACAGAGGACTGAATGATGGAAACAGAACTATTTCATTGGTTTTTGAACGGATGCTATCTCTTGGGTGGAATCAGTATAGGTTATTGGTATTCACAATGGAGAAATAGTAGACCTGCAAAAACTGGTGAAGGTAGATGGGATTACTCAAATAGAGGATTTAAATGACTACAGCGTATAAAGATGTAAGGCATTGTATACATTGTGGTAAGGAATTCTGTTGTGTAGATGAGGTAATATTACATATTAAATCTAAACATATGGTGATTGGAAGTGGATGACGGATACTGTATAAAATGTGGACATTATAATGAAGTACCATACGATAGTACAAAATGTGAGTGTGATTGTCACGATGCCTAAAGGATTTTGCTGTTTTATGTGTGGTCATTGTGATGATGAGGTTATCGCAGAAATGATGGAGTGTAAGTGTAAGTGTCATGGATAATGATAGAGATGATACCAGACGCTTGAAAGAGTATAAGGCATACAAGGAAGAGTTGGAAAAGAAATTAGAAACAGAAAAAAACGATCAACAAATAACATGGTTTAAGGCTAGATTAAGATCAGTAAAACGTAGAATATCTGATGTTGAGAGTGATATAAAACATGGCTAGACCAAATAAACAAGTATTAGAGGAGAGAGAAAATTTCCTGCAGAGTATTAAGGAATGTGCAGATAGTCCTAGTAAGTTCAGTGAAATATTTTTAGACCATGATCTGTTCCCATATAATAAGAAATATGTAGATTGTCAGGATAGATTCATAGTATATAGGTCTGGAAGACAGGTAGGTAAAACCATGTCTACAGCAGTAAAGGCATGTCATTTTGCATTCTTTGCACCTTTAATGCTTGAATCAGTAAAGAATGAATGTGTCATAGTAATAGCAGCGCCTACACAAAATCAGGCTACAATCATGTTTAACAGAATAAGAGACCTAATAACAGACAATGAATTCCTTAATGGATTTGTTGTCAGAAATACTCAGACAGAATTATGGGTTAAATTTTTGGACAACACAGGAGTATCAAAACTGATAGTCAGGGCTACAGGAGAGACAGGTGTCAGTTTGAGAGGTTATTCACCTCATTGTATAATAGCAGACGAATGCTCCTTTATCAAGACAGATATACTCAGGGCTTTCCTACCTTCTGGTTTGGCAACAAAGGCTAGAATATGGCTTACGTCTACACCATTTAGTAAGGCTGGTTATTTCTATGAGGCATGTCAGAATTCTAAACCATTAAATCCTGAAGGCATGTGGACAGAATTTCATGTAAAGTCAACCCAAAACCCACTAGTTCAGGAAGACCCTGCATTCATAGAGGAAATTAAAAGACTTACAAAAGAAGAGTATGTACAAGAAGTCGAAGGAGAATTCCTAGATATTGGTGATGCCTTAATACCTAATAGCCTTATCATGGAGGCAATGAGTGACAAAAGACCCAAGGGTAATGTCAGATATTACATGGGTGTTGACGTTGCACGAACAGGAAGAGACGAGACAGTATATACAATAGTGTCAGTAGATGATGATAATATAGTTTATCTTGAGGAGGTTCAATCAGAGTCACAATCCAACGTTGTAGATGTTGCTGGAAGAATAAGGGATTTAACGCGAGAATATCGTTTGGAAACCATTTATATAGATGAGACAGGATTGGGTGGTGGACTTGTAGATTTGTCAAGAGAACAGGGTTCTCCTGTCAGAGGAGTTATATTTTCACTCCAAGAGAAGGCAGAAATGTATAAGAATCTCAGGTTATTATTTGAAAATCATAAGATAAAACTCAAACAGATAAACAAAATGGTCTATCAGCTCTCGTATTTACGAAGGGAATATACGGAAACAGGCATAATGAAGATTAAATCAGATGAGCATGATGACTATCCAGACAGTCTTGTATTGGCTTGCAAGTCAGTATATGCAGGAGATGGATGGTTTGTACTACCTGTAGGAAAAGGATTGAAGAAGGCTCTTGGCTTTTGAATCTTTAAATATTATTATATAGAAGGTATATAAATGGCAAAAGCAGCAGAATCTGAACCATTAGACTTGGAAGAAGATGTAGAAGAGATAGAGGATGAGATTAAAAAACCAGACGATAAGAAGAAAGACACACCATACGGTAATGATTATACCACTAATTTCGCTCAAGCACCAGATTCACCTAGATATCCTGATGAAGATAAGGGCTATAAAAGTGAGACATATATAGGTGGTAAGAAGAAAAAATTCACAAAGGAAGATTCACAAGCTATTAAAGAACATTATGAAAATGAATTTAAAAGACAGAGGGTAGACGATGAAGACGCAGCAGCAAGTTATTATGGAGATGTAGCACAACCAAAGGTCGGAACTAAATTAAACAATCCAGATACACCTGCAGGAAAATTCTTTAGAAATCAACCAAAAGAGGTTAGACAACATCAGGAACATAGGACATATGATCCAGAGATTGCAGAAAAATGGAAAGCAGTATTTGATTTACATAAGCAATATTTTTCAGGAAAAAATGACAAGCCAGCAGAAAAAGGACTTACAATTAATGGAGATGCTAGACAGAATTCAAACAAACAAATAGGAAGATTATTAGGAGAAGCAGCAGGTATTGGAATTGGAGCTGGACTTGGAGCAGCATCAGGAGCAGGACAAGCAATGGCAGAAGGTGCTGGAAAACCAACATCAGACGTAGCAGACGCAGTAGGAGAAGCAGAAGATATACCAGAGAAAGTAGGAGCAGCACAATCACAGATTAATGAAGGCACAGAAAAATCACATCAATCAAACTGTCCATACTGTAATAATGCTGGTAAGAATAAACAGCATGATGAAAATCCTGACAAGTTTCATGCTTGGATGGACTCAGAAAGGCAAAAATCAATGTTAACTAATACAAGATTTATGAATAAAATTGAAAGTGCAGATCCGTCAACAGTACAGCATCAACCAAAGACCAGAAAACCACACCTAGATACAGGTAAATCACCATTCAAAACACCAAGCTCAGAAATAGACGCAGTGAGGGAAAGAGGTTCACATAGAGCTATGCCAAAAGGAAAAGAACCACTACCATTCAAAGTATTAAGAGGTAGTAAAACAAAGAAACCATACATAATAAGTTCCACACCAAGAGAACAGGTAGATCCAGATGCTGCACAGGCAGAAAGATCATCGAAGGATAACGTATCAAAAACAATACCAAAATCTGCACCTATTGGTATACCCACCAAGGAAACAGCACCAGTAAAGGATATAATAGCACCAAGTACAAATCCAAAAAACCTACCAGCAATGTATAAAGATCCTAGTGGAAAGACACCAGACACAGGAAAATCTCCCAATTTGAAGCCATCAAAGGGAAAATTAGGATATTTAAAGGATAAGAATCCATTCAAAGGTAGTGGTAAAAAACCTAAAAAACAGGAAGGATATCTAATAGATGCAGGAAATATAGGCGCAAAGGTAGGTGGTGACAACCCTAACAGGTCAGTAAAGAGAGTACCACATGGAGTAGCAGCACAGGATATAAGTAATAAATCTTTTTATTCCTTAAGGACAAAAGATGGCTATGGATCAGGTGATTTAAGTTTGCAAAACGTCATACCTAATACAGTCGTAGACGATAAAGAAACTTATATAGGTCAAACAGCCTCTGGTAAACATAGAATGGTCGACAGAAATAAAATAACCAATACTAGAATCGGAGACGATATTCATTATTATGTGAATGGTATAGAGGATAGAGGCATTGTTGTAAAAATGGGTAGTGAATATATACAAGTTTTCAAAGAAGATGGTAATTTTCATGATGTTCATATAAATGATACATTTTTCGTGAAGGATATAGTGGTTAATAAGACATGGGATAACATGGATGCAACTGAAAGAGTTGACGCATTAAACAAAATACATGCACCTTCTCCAAGATTTGTAGGAAAGAGTTGGCATGAACTACCAGTAGAGATAAAAGATCTATTAACAAAGAAATTACCAAAACGAGTTCACGAAACAGGTAAACAAATACCAGCAGAAAACCCAATATTTACACCACCAGCACCAAAACCATTAAACACACAAGCTGATGAAAACACAAAATATTTTAGTACAACTGGAAAGCTATTAGGAACAGGAGAAAAGGGAAGACAAGCACAGTCAGATGATCTAAAGAATGCATCAGAAGACTTTAGAAAATTAAAACCAACATACCAAGGAGATGCAGAAGAGAAAGAAAAGTCAGACGTAGAACAAGGAACTTATGGTAACGTAGGTAACACATCAGATGTAGCGCCAAGTACAAGTACAAACTTAGACGTTTCAGAATCAACAGGTTATGAAGAAAGACCACACATATCTGTGGAAGAAGTAGGCTCACTGCCAAGGAGAGATGCAAAAGATAATGATGATGATGAGACAAAAGAAAAAGAAGATGACATTAAAGAACCAAAAGAATCTAAAGATACACAGAAAGTAGGAGTTCCTACTGCAAATTATAATACATTTGGCATAACATATGCTGTAAAGGCTAACACTGTTTGGAATAAAAAAACCCAAAGGTGGGAGCAAAAAGATGAAGAATAAATCAGACTTTGACGATTTAGTTCGTGCAATAAATCTCAACATAATGAATTCGTATACAAAATTTAGAAATAAAAAAGACTTAGATTTTTCAGCATTTGACAAGAAACCAGAAGAACATCCATCAGGTAAGAAAACTAAACTGGAATCAAAAGACATACCAAAAGGTGAAAAAAGAGTTTCAGAACCACTAGGATCTAGGGAAGGAGAGTTTTCATTTCAAAGAGGTGGAAAAAAACAGAGGCTTGTAGGAGATCAGAGAATATATGGAAGCAGAAGAACAGAACACGCAAAGCCCACAAAGGTGGGAGACAAGATAGAAAACATTGCAAGTGAAAAAGATAAACCAAAGGATAAAACACCACCAGTAAAGAACCCATACAGGCAAGATGAGAAAGGTAAGTATGTCAGAGGAACAGGATATGCAAAACCAGTAACAGGTGGAAGATCAACACCACACAAACAAAGAAGAAATGTGGCTGGAGATCCTGAGTCAAAAGGTTTGGCTTATGAAGCAAAACCAGCAACTAGAACAAGAGACAGACATGAAAAATTAGATCAGAATAGAATTGGTGCAGGAGATGATAAACAGCCAGCAGGTAAAAAACAAAGAATTCATGGTGAGGATAGAACATTTGGTATTGAGACACAAGATCCATTACCACCACACAAGCATTTAAGACATCAAGATCCAAAAACTGGAGAGGTAATCAGAGACAGGTATGCAACAAACCCACGTAATGTAAAATGGGAAAAGGGTGGTAGGAAGAGAGACAGGAAAGAGGCTGAAACTGCAGTCAGGCAAGGTATGCAAAACTTAAAAGGAACTGGTATCTCATATAATAATATGAAGGGAATAGAGAAATTAAAGGCAGACCTAGACGAATTAGCACATAGAATTAAAGAAAATATAGAAGGATTTACACCAGCAAAGGAAACCTTTGGAGATAAAAGATGGAGAGTACCACAGATAAAACAGCCAAAAGGCGAAAAGGAGCAGGCAGAAAGTAAGCGTAGATCTGATCTTTCAAGAGACCAATGGGTAAAGGACTTTGCAATGCATTACACATCACCAAAAATGCAACAGGAAAAGGAATCAAAGGAATGGCAGAAGAAAAAAATGGCACTATTAAAGGCATTTCTATCACCAATCGTATTCAGGTACAAAAAGAAAACAGGTCATACATACGAAAGAGGTCAAACAAAGAACGTGGAAACACAAGACCATTCAAGAACAGGAAACACAAACAACAAACAAATGTATGAAGCAGACAAAGATGACCTAACAATAAAGAGCCTAGACGAAATATATAATGCGTTTAAAAATGGCAAAAAAGAATAAAGAATTATGAATGACAGTGTATTTGGAATAGTAATAACATTTCTTATAGTAGGAATTGCTTTGGCTGCAGGTGTGGCTGCTCAGGGTGGAGTAGAATTTCCATCTATTGGAGAAGTAGATATACCACAAATAAACGCAGGAACAAATACCAATACTGATGCATATTGGCAGTATTGTTATAAGATGAACATAGACAACTGCTGATAAGCCTTAAATACTACCTATATATAGGTAGTTTGTGAGGAAGGAAGAACCCAAAAAATGCATAGAGTGTGGAACTATACTCCCATTTAGGTATAAAGGCAGGCAAAAGATATATTGTTCTGACTTCTGTAGAAAAAATTATACAAAAAAAATAAAGGGTAAAGGGTTATAGACCCAATACATCGACCATTATTCGTAGTTGTTCCATTGCTACTGCATACCAGTTGTCTGATAATGCCTTCCATGAGTCACGATCTGCTTCTAATGTAGAAACCTGTGATTCAAGAGAAGATATCTGATTGTCATATGATGTGGTATCGAACTCTTGTGACTCTAATGTAGCAACTTGCTGTGTCAATGAGGAAACCTCATTTTGCAGTAGTGCTATAGTCTCAAGTGCTGCAGTATATTCTGCAGTTATATCCATGAGTTCTTCCTGTACGTCTACTAGATCATATGTAACAGTCTCTTCTGAACTACCCTGTTCACCACAAATTGTGATAACTAATGGGGTTGTCTCATAAGACCTGTCATAGTATGTGTATTCGCCACATGAGTTGAACTGAACTGTCCATGTAGGAGTCCAGTTATCTATCAGATAACAACTTTCCTCAGTATATGGTACTGCGAAAGGATCGCTAATGCAGTGAGGTTCTAATTCCTGAACACTGCCATAGTCTCGTAGGTCTGTGTTTTCAAAAGTAACAGAGTCGTTTATATCAATAAACAACTCGGTCTGACTGAAACCATTGAGACCAACTTCGACTGTTTGTTCTTCTGCGAACGCAGTAGAACCTGTTAGGACTACTACTCCTAGAAGAAGCGCCAATACTATTGTTGGTGTTTTCATAAAAAGAAAAAAGGTAATAACTAATATAAGTGTTTACATTAGTTTTGTTTTTGTTGGTCGGTTACATGCAACAGTTGATCCACAAACTTTGATCTTATTTGACCGAATGTTTGTGAACTAACATCCAACTCTGGATAGAGATCTTTTGTTAGGTGATGCGCAACAACCACGTATTGTAATAATACTTCTGCTGTTTGCTTTACACTATCTGCAACTTCTACGTCAGGCACTTTGAACAAAACAACCTCCTGTCTAGAAGGAGTAAATGTTTTCTGCGAAGTCAACGAACCTCCCTGTGATTGGAAGCACATTGGGTCTCCACATATAGCCTTTGGTGTTTTTTGATAATGTAGTGCATCTCCGACCTCCCATGTAGTTCCACATATTTTGCATGAACCACTATATTTTGCCTTTATTACAGCACCCATGAATTCTCTTATAATTGTCCTTATATAAACGTATCTTTATAAATATGAAAACCAAAAAATAGTATGCTTTGGTGGCAGATTATATGTATAGTATGCATAGTATCCACAGTATTGTTCGGTATAATACTCCCAGCGTATGGTGATGAATACAGGACATTAGGAATAAGACATGCAGACAATCCAGTGGTATGTGTGTTTGAGCCACATCCTCTATTTACTGACAATCAAGGAGGCATAGTACAAGCGTCATATAATGCAATAGATTTGTGGAAGGAAAAAATATCCGAGCATTCACCAAACGGTAATTGGGAAATGCCTGTCTACACAATACCTCATGAAGATCATGTAGGTAAATATCCTGATCAGTTTCAAATATGTAATATACTAATTTCATTTGAATATGTTAACACAGAAACAAGAAGTTTGGGATTCACTTCTCTTAACTTTCAAAATTCTAACCATAAGTTCACTCATATTGTAGCATTTACACATAACTTAGATATATTAACACATTTCAAACTTAACCTTGGTACATTGGAACATGAAAAAATCAATACCAGTATATCTATAGAGCCTTTCACTCTTACTGCTATTCAGAATATTATCACACATGAATTTGGTCATGCTCTTGGGCTAGGTCATTATAAGATAACTGATTATCCTATATACACAGCAGATACACCTTGGGTAAATGCTTCTGTCATGTACTACTCTATGAATCCAGACAATAACAAAATCATGATACCAAAATTTGTTGATATAAGAATGTTAGAAAAAATATACACAGAGGATGGATTTGGTGGAGCTATTGCACCTACTCTTAAGGCAGGATATTATTCTGCTGGTGATGATGATGTTTGTACCCATAAATGTAATTTCACACAAGGTAAATGGTGGCAATAAGTAGATTTATATAACACCTATTATATTAGGAATTATGGCAAGACGTAAACAAGGTAACTCACACACCACAATAAGCATAACGTGGGAGGATAAAGAAGAATTCAGAAAGTATGCAAAGTTTGAGAAAAACACCAGAACAGGTAAGAGATACGAATCAGATGCCACACTTTTTAAAAGAATTTTAGATGAGTTTAAAAAGAATAACAAAGTATCTGATGGTGAAAAATCACACTCAACATACCCAAGCAGATCTTCCTAATTCATTTTTTTATAAAGACTTATATTACCGATAACATATAGAATATACATGAATGTTTCAGAAGTATTGAACATTGAGGGTTCTTTTAACAGCACTCCTTTAACAGAAGGAGACAAGATCTGTATTCAGAGCTTCAACGTAAAACATGTTGATTCTGTTGACAGTGACGTAGCTGAAATAAAAACCACCAAAGGTATAAGACATTCTTTTGCAAAGGCTATAGTCGGACAGGCTAAGTCTGACCATTGGATTGACTTGGTAACAAAATGTACCAAAAAAGATGCTGCAGACGGACTGGATGCTTGGGTGATATCAAAACCTGCAGAGGGTTCTAACAGAACAATGTTAGCACTAAGCATGTTTCCAGCGAAAGCGCCACAGCAATCTTAATTCTTTTTTTTTATAAAGGTTTATAAATTAGGACTTTTATTATAATGTATTGATTGAGTGGGAAAAAACCAATAGTGGTAAATGGAAAATAAAAGATAAGGTAGATTATAATTCACCAGAATACAACAGAAACCTGAGAGAATCAATGAAAAAAATTAACCCTTTTTGTGAAGATTGTAATACAACTTACAACCTAGCAAACCCATGCATACACCATCTCTCTGATTCAGAGGAGCATAGGGCAAGGTATAAAGAGTTGAGAAAAAAACAACTTGATAGTTCTAGTCAAGAGGAAGAAAAGCAAACTTCACAAACACTTATATTGAATAAAGAGGTCGCCTAGTTATGTTCTGTAGAAGAGAAACAATAGAACTTGATAAAAAAGATGACATAATACATTTAGAACCATTAGGAGATATACATTTAGGTTCTCTTGGTTGTGACATTGACAAGTATGAAAGACGTATTAAACATATAGCAAAATCACCAAATACATACACAATAGGCATGGGAGATTACATAGATAATGTTCAAGCTTATGCAAATGGTGGTGTTGATAAGAGATGGAATCCAGAAACAGTAGATAGAAGAATGCTCACAACAGAAGAACAAACAGAAAAATTTCTTGAGTCATGGCAACCAATAAAAGAATGTACTATTGGTGGTTTACTCGCAGGTAATCACGAATGGAAAACCATTAATCAGAAGAGATTCATTACTGACTTTTGTAAGCCATTAGGGTTAGCATACTTAGGAAGACTTGCATATGTTAGTCTCACATTTACTCATAATAAAAAAGAAATTAGAAACTATCTTTGTCTTGTTATGCATGGTGGATATTCTGGAATACAAGCAGGTGGAGCAGTAAATAGAATGAAACAACTGTGTGGAGACTTTGATTGTGACTTGGCATTAATGGGTCATAACCATGATACTTGGGTAAGACCTGTAGTCAGAATGAGTTATGATAGGAAGACAAACCTACCTGTTGAGAAGAAAGTATTACTTGGAAACACTGGTACATTCCTAAGAGGATATGCAAAAGGTGTTGACTCTTATGTTGAGATAAATCCAAGAGAGGCAAAGAGAGTAGGAAATATTACAATCACATTTGATCCTTACAAAGGGGATATATTCGGACATGATTAGAGGAGCAGGTAAATTACTAAAGGCTGAAACAGAAGAAGAAGTCCTGAACAGACCTGAAGTAAAAAGAAATTATGATAGAATTCTTGACGTATTAAAAGATGCTAAAGATGGTATGACAAACCATGAGATATGTATAAAACTAGACTTTCAAGAGAGAAGAAGAGTCAGCGAACAGGTATCTAGGATGAAAGATAGAGGAATAGTAGGGGAAAAGAAGTGTCGTTGTGGACACGCACCCATATATTATATTTTATAAATCGTTTTATATTTCGCCATCTTTAAATTAGGGTTTATTCTTAATGCCTCTATGTTCGTTTATCTAACGTGGAAAAATAATGGAAAAGAATTAAAGACTATGATAGATTATGCAAAGGCAACAATATTTACGGAGAAATTATCCAAACTAGGATTAAAACCTCAAGTGATATTTGAATCAACATGCGCACCAAAAGCCTTAGCTAAAATCAAAGCTTAACTAACTTACTTTAACTAACTTAGTTAACTTCTAGTTGAAGGTTTATATGTAGGTCTTTTCAATATAGACTATGAAAATATCATCATATACAAAAACAATTTCAGTAAGTAATAATTCAAAGCCAGCATTAGAAGCACTTGAAGAAGTAAGACCAAAGGATATATCATTTAGCGCTATGTTAGCATTGGCTGCTAAGGAGTATGTAGAAAATCACAAGTCAGAGATATTAAACCTGACAAACTTCATGGATTCATCACCAACTTTCTTTGCTGACATTAATGAGTGGAAAAAATTTGTTGAAAAAAGTCCTATTTCAGAATTAAAGAAAATACAAAACAGGCATATGCAAGTAGGTAATATAATCAGAAAGAGGACTAACGAATTACTATGATGACCATGACAGACTCTGCAATGAGAGACAAGTTAGTTGATGCTTTATCATCAGTAAAATGGACAACAATAATAGACGCATTGAGACCTAATGGTACATTTACAGTGAATGGATTACAAGAACCATTCTGTGATCTTCTTGTAGAGGACAAGGATAAATTTTTAGATATATTAAGAGAAGCTGTTTATCAGGTTTTAAGAGTTAAGCATCCAGACATAGATATAGAGTCAACATTTTCTTCTATGAGTATAAGACTAACTGCAGATGATACTACACCCATGCATGAATTAAATGCAAGAGAACATGAGAATGCAATAATAACATTTGATTGTGAGGTTATAGGTATGGCAAAAGTATTATCTTACATAAAGGAATGTAGTTTATCATGTCCTAAATGTTATACAGAGGTTCACGTAAAGGCTGACTTGGATAAAAAACTACCAAATAAAATATGTAGTAATCCATCATGTAAAAAACAGAAGATGGAAGTGATTAGGGAAACTGCCAAAACAGATAACGTTCAAAGCATATCATTACAAGAACCATTAGAGACATCAAGAAACCAGACACCCATAATATTAAGAGGAAAAATAGATGGTAATCTAATAGGGGATGTATTCATAGGACAAAGGAAAAGAATAACAGGAGTTTACAGGTCAGAATTTGATTTGAAAAAAGATGAGAATGAAATAATTATAGAAATTACAAATGCAGAAGACTTGGACATATCAGACAGTGTTGTTCTTTCGAAAGAGGATATTAATAAAATAAAAATAGATTCAAAGAGTGATGGTTTTATTGACAAGTTAATAGACAGTTATGCTCCACATATATTCGGTATGAAAGACGTTAAGTTAGCATGTTTACTTCAATTAGCAGGGGGTACAGAGGGAGTTAAGAGACCTAACATAAACATTCTACTAGTAGGAGATCCTAGTATGGCAAAGTCAGAGATATTAAAATCACAAAACATATACTCACACCGTTCAATGTATACTTCTGGTAAAGGCTCTTCAGGTGTTGGTCTTACATTAGGATTAGCAAAGAGAGATGGAGAGTTTGAATTATCAGCAGGTGGATTTGTAATATGTGACGGTGGTATAATATGTGTAGATGAATTTGAAAAAATGGATTCCTATAATAGGAGTGCAATACATGAGCCTTTAGAACAGGGTACATGCAGTATAGCAAAGGCTGGATTCAAGGCTACATTTCCAGCAAGAACAAGTTGTTTGGCAGCAGCAAACCCAAAGTTTGGTAAGTACGATGAAGAAGAAAGTTTGGTAACAAACATAGACCTACCTCCATCATTACTATCAAGGTTTGATTTCATATGGCTGATAAAAGATTCAATAAACGAACAGGAAGATGCTGATAAGGCAAGACACATATTAAATACATATCTTAATGGTAATTCAGAAGAGGTAAAATATATTGATGAAGTAAAGTTTAAAGGATATTTAAATCATATAAGAAAACTTCATCCTAAGATAACAGAAGAAACACAAAGTAAAATACTTTCCATTTACAAGAGCATGAGAGAAGTATCATCACAAAAGGATAGTGTCGGAGTTGGAACTAGACAGTTAGAATCAATAATAAGGGCTTCAACTGCTCATGCAAAACTATGCTTTAGGGATACTGTATTACCTGAAGACGTAGAATGTGTTGAGGAATTAATAAAGAAAGAATATCAATCATTTGGTTTTGATTTAACTGGTGGAACGTCAAGCAGTCAGACATCATTGGTTGGTTTATCCAAGAAAGAAACAAAAGAACAAACAGCTAACAGGGTATGGAAAGAAGCTGGAGACAAGTCTGGTAAGGTAAAGCTTGTAGAGTTTGTGAAACTTTTGGGTATGGAAACAGGATTTGATGAGGCTCAGGCTACAAAAATATTTTATGCATGGGAACAACAATGTATTATAAAACTTAACGCAGACAACACATATAGTAAGTCAGGAGGATTTTAGGTAAGATTAATATGGTAGAAGAAACTAAAGAAGATGTGCAAATACAAACAGAACCAGATATAGATTATTCTATACAACAGTTAGAGGGTGTTGGTGCTGTAACAACAAAAAAATTAGAATCATTTGGTGTCACATCAATATTTGATATATGTATAAGAGGATCTAAAGAAGTAGCAGAGATAACAGGAGTGACAAAATCAAAGTCAGACAGTTGGGTATTTCAATGTCAGAAAATACTTGAAGAAAATAAACTAATTAGGGCTACAGACATGGACACTATGGAACTTATGGAATACCAAGAGAATTATCCACTATTAAGTACAAAATGTGAAGAGATAGATAACTTATTAGGTGGTGGTGTTAAACCTGAATGTACATACGAAGTATACGGTGCGTTTGGCTCTGGTAAAACCCAATTTAGCAATTCATTAACAGTTGAGGCAATTCGAGCTGAAAAAAATGTAGTTTGGATAGATTGTGAAGATACATTTCGACCTAAAAGAATAGTAGAAATAATGATGGCTAAGGGATATATTGAAGATAAGGAAGAAGCAAAGGAATACTTGGATAGAATATCATATTATTATTGTCCTAACACAGAACAGCTAATGGGTACTGTAAACAGCCTTTCAAAGATTTTACAGGAAAAGAAACCAAGATTGGTTGTTTTTGATGGCGCTATAGGTCAATTTAGAGAAGAGTACCTAGGTAGAGGAACTTTGGCAGAAAGACAAAATCAGATAGCACGATTAATGACTCATTTGAAGAATATTTCATTTTATTTCTATTGTACAGTCCTATTTACGAACCAAGTTCAGTCAGATCCAGCAGTGATGTTCGGTGATCCAATAAAACCAATAGGTGGTAATATAGTGGGTCATGCGTCAACATATAGAATATACTTTAAGAAATCTGGTAAGAAAAGAATAGCAAGGATGGTAGATAGTCCAGAACACCCACAACAAGATGCAGAGTTTATTTTAAATGCAAAGGGAATCGACAGTCCTGAAAAATGAAAGTTTTGGTTGCATGTGAATGTTCAGGTGTTGTAAGGGAGGCATTTAGGAAACAAGGTCATGAGGCGTGGAGTTGCGACTTAAAACCAACGGAAATTCCTAGTGAATATCACATACAAGATGATGTCTTAAATCACTTAGATGAGGATTGGGATCTAATGATAGGACACCCTGTATGTACATATATATGTAGAAATAGGGCAAGACTTAATGAAATAGAGAAAAAAGAGATTGATACTAGTTTATTCACATCTTTGTTAAAATCAGGTATAGATAAAATATGTATTGAGAATCCAGTTCCATCTAAGAAGGCAAACCTGCCAAAATATACACAGATTATACAGCCATACCAGTTTGGACATGATCATTCAAAGAAGACTTGTCTATGGTTAAAGAATTTACCAAAGTTAAAGCCGACAAAGATAGTAGAGGTTACATATATTACAACAAAGAATGGACATAGATATACGAAGGGGTGGTATATGACACCGAGAACTTCTGTTGCTAGAAGCAGAACGTTTACAGGAATAGCAGATGCAATGGCATCACAATGGGGTTAAATTGAACTATGAACCCAAGACAACGGATGAGGGCATCTAACAGGAAAGCTGTGTTATGGCTTCTTGAAAATGGTTATGATGACATATGGTTAAAGGCACATACAAAAAGACTTGATTTAATATATTCTGTAGGAGAATGGTATAGGGCATTAGACCTGTGGAACTTATTTGATGGTATATGCTTCAATGAAGACGGAGAGGCTATTTTCTTTCAAGTAAAAACAAACGCGTGGGCTAAAGCGCAGCCAATTAAGGACTTTCTTGAAGATAAGAAGAATTTAAAGGTTTTAGTGATAAACGTAAGAGGTCAAAAGAAAAAATGGGATATTTTAGTGAGAAAATATGAAAGTAAATGAAAAAGGTCAATTTATAGGAAAAGGGGAAGAAACAGCGTTATCTATACTAAAAGACATGTACGGTGAAAGCGCAGAATACACAATTCAAGTTCCTTTTAGGAATTTACTCAATGAAGAGTGGCAGGGAACTCTTACGGAAAGACAGGAGAAGGAAACACTCGATATAGTGGTAAAAACCAACTTAAAGACAGTAGTATTCAGAATACAGGATGCACATCATAGAGGCATGCATACAGCAGAGAGAGACCTAGTGCAGAAGAAAACATTGGAGTGGAACGGTCATACGGTAGTGGATTTGTGGGATCACGACTGTCCTGAACTCTTTAAGGAGAAAAAAAACGCTAAATCCATTGCAGAGGTCAAAGAGTCTATGTCTTTTGTAAAATAGTATTTGCTATCAACTCCTTATAACATACAGTACAATATTTTCTTTCACCAGAGATTATAATTGATTGCTCTCTGCATAGCCTACATGGCTCTGTAATCTCTAAAAATTCTCCTAAATCAGCGATGACCATTATTTATACAAATTATCAGGAGCTTCCTTGGTTTCTCCTTCCTCTTCCTTCTCCTTGAAGTATAAATTGTATAATTCCATTTTTTGTTGGTGTATTTTCTCTTTAATCATCAGTAATGCGAAATCAACCTCAATAAAACTTAGTTTATCTTCCTTATATGCATCATTTATGTCACTGTCTATTTTATCATGAAGTTTCTCAATAACATCCCACCTTGGAACAAGTTCTTCCTTATCAGTCTCTTCGGACATATCGTGTACAACTCATTCTAGTATATAAGTAATCCTAGACTGATGGTTTGCTGTCTACAGCAGGAACTTTATGCCTATCTAGGAATGCTTCAGCCATTTCTAATAGTTTTTCTGTACATTCTGTCTTCGATTTTAGGTGTATTGCATGGTTTTTATTATGAGCTGTAGTAGAGTCATTAATTTCTATACCTATCTCAAATAATGTTTCTTTATTTTCTGCCATCAGTTCACCCTAT
>VTLG01005307.1_pt1 | contig 25143 bp, 20 predicted proteins | sample 4694571 | NCBI WGS metagenome assembly VTLG01 (sample SAMN12604809, study PRJNA352737) | marine metagenome | biome: ENVO:00000447; feature: ENVO:00000209|ENVO:00000569|ENVO:01000036; material: ENVO:00002151; isolation source: viral sequences binned using virsorter ...
CCCACTTGGGCTGACGTTCTCAACCGTGCCAACTTAGGTATGGAAGTAATGCATGAGCGTAATGCTCACAACTTCCCACTTGACCTAGCAGCTACTAAAACATCTGAAGTTGCTATAGGCTAATGGAGAAACCTGCTGATCTTTATGAAGATATAGCAAAACTAAACTCTTTATATGAAGAGTTATGTTGGAGTCCAGACGCTCCACTACAATTCACTGCTGATTATAAAAACAATAGAATTATAATCACTTTAGCATAACATCACGTCCGTTCATCCATCTTTCATGGACGCATGACAGCCAAGGCATGGAACGGGGTCTTGGTAAATGAGGTATTACAATGACTGTAAAACTTGTTTATCGTGGTGTTTCTTACACTAAAACAACTAAAAACTAATGTCACATCAAAACTCTAAAGGTCCAAGAGCCTTTGTACATCCTTATGGGCCAGAGGCTCATCACAACAAACCAGAGGAACATAAAGAAGAGCGTCCTGATACGATGCCTAGTGATTATCAACCTCCTGGGGTAGATGAAGAGGATTTCCCTCGATCTTTAGAGGAAGCATTGGTCGGTTGAAAAACTTTAATAGTTTATGGCTAGTAGTCTTTATGGCTCTAGCCTTTTTTATACATGTGGAAGTGCTTCATGTGAACTTCCATAGCAGAGAGGCACCTCAGTGTCGGACCTCTCTGTAATTGGCATAAGCCCAGTACGCTGGATACCTTTTGCCGTCTAGACGGTAGGGATAGACCTACAAATTTCAATTTAATTTCTGTACAGAGAGAGTCAATATAAACATTATCCATAACAATGGCACATCAAAATAGTAACGAGCCTTTAGCCGATCTGACGCGGCCTGGCCAACTGAACGCCGCTAACGATTCAAGAGCTTTATATCTTAAACTGTTCAGTGGCGAAATGTTCAAAGGATTCCAGCGTAATACAATCGCAAGGGATCTTGTAACAAAGAGAACTCTTAAAAATGGTAAGAGTTTACAGTTCATCTACACAGGTAGAACCACAGCTGAGTACCATGTTCCTGGCAGGTCCATACTTGGTAACAGCGATGGAGCACCTCCAGTAGCTGAAAAGACCATCACTATTGATGATCTACTTATTAGTTCTGCTTTCGTGTATGAACTAGACGAAACCTTAGCACACTACGACCTACGTGGTGAGATCTCTAAGAAGATTGGTTACGCTCTCGCTGAGAAGTATGACCGTCTAATCTTTAGAGCTGTATCTAAAGGTGCTCGTCAAGCAAGCCCAGTCTCAAAGGCTAACTTTGTAGAACCTGGTGGAACACAGATCCAAGTTGGAGCTGGTTCTAATGCTGATGACGCATTGACTTCAGCTAGTCTTGTGACTGCATTCTATGATGCAGCTGCAGCTCTAGATGAGAAAGGTGTCAGCAACGATGGACGTGTAGCTGTTCTTAACCCAAGACAATACTATGCGTTAATTAAGGATGTTAACGGCAACCATCTGATTAACAGAGACGTACAAGGTACAGCTTTACAAAGCGGAGAAGGTATTCTAGAAATTGCAGGCATTAAGATCTACAAATCTATGAATGTACCATTCTTCAGCAAGTACGGTACTAAGTATGCTCCTAACTCAGGTGCAGCTGCTGGTACTGACCTTGATACAGTTAACCCTGGAAACACAGGTTCATTCGTTGACGTAGCTACTGAAGACGGACGTGCTTCTGTAGATGGTATCAATAACAACTACGGTAACGCTACTGACTTTGCTAACTCTTGTGGACTTATCTTCCAAAGAGAAGCTGCAGGTGTAGTAGAAGCAATGGGACCACAAGTTCAAGTAACTTCTGGCGATGTTTCAGTGATTTACCAAGGTGACGTGATTCTTGGAAGGCTCGCAATGGGAGCTGACTTCTTGAATCCAGCTGCTTGTGTTGAACTGTTCGCAGGTACAACAACTAAGCCAGCTGCATTTGGTACTACATACCCAGCTAACGCTTAATAATTTTATTCATTATATATGGGGGCTTCTGCCCCCTTTTTTCTTCTTATGGCAAGCATATCATATGGAGCGTCCACCGAACTGGATGCAGTCAACTCTATACTGATGAGTGTTGGAGAGTCCCCTGTTAATAACATTACAAATGTCAAAAGCCCTGAAGTGGTTATTGCACATAAAACTCTGCAGCAAGTCTGCCGTGAAGTATTAGCAGAAGGGTGGGTATTTAATACAGAAACTGAGTATCCTATTGATTTAGATGCTAATAAACACTGTATTGTACCAGATAACACTTTACAAATAGATACTAATGATTACAAACATCATGGTGATTACCATGTTGTACAACGTAAACATAATGGTATTAATAAATTATATGATATTTACAAGCATACATTTGAGTTTGAAAATTTAAACGAAGATAAATTGTATTGTGATATTATTTGGATGTATGAATTTGAAAACATCCCTCAAGTATTTAGAGATTATATAACACTAAGGGCTACTAGATTAGCTTCTAACCGCATGGTAAATAACCCACAATCTGCAGAATTAATTGGTGTAGATGAGCAGCTTGCAAGAGCTAAAGCTGTTGAATATGATACAAGTCAATCTGATTTAAGTATCTTTAATAATGAACGAGGACGTTTAAATCCTAATTCTGTTTACCGACCATATCAAGTCTTACAACGATAATAATGGTAGCAATCAATCAACGTATCCCTAACTTTTTAGGAGGAGTATCTCAACAGCCAGATACTATTAAATTTCCAGGGCAGGTTAGAACATGTGATAATTTTGTACCTGATGTTACATTTGGCTTACAGAAACGACCTTCAGGGGAATTTGTTGGTAAGTTGGCTAATGCTAATAATACTGGGTATTGGTATGAAATCCTAAGAGATGGGGATGAGAAATATTTAGTACAAATAACACCTGCTAATTCAGGATCAATGCCTATAAGAGTATGGGACTTAGCAGATGGTACTGAAAAATCATTAACTAATAGTTCAGGTGATTCGATATTTAGTTATTTAGCACAAACTGGTACTACTGAAAAGTATGCTATACAAACAATCCAAGATTATACTCTTATTGCTAACCCTAAAGTAACAGCTAAAAGAAATAATACTCTTGCTGGTGGGCTTCTTGACAATGGAGATTACGCTTTTGTTAGATTAGATACCATTGCTTATAACACTGAATATGTATTCCATATATCACAACCACCAACACCTAATACTTATTATAGAGTCACAGCATTAAGTGTTACAAAAACAAGTGGTAGTCCTTCAGGTAATACTGAAACTGGTAATACATGGGATGATACTAATAAAGATGGTAGGTATTCTGGTTTAGCTCAGTTTGCATTTACTGATTCTGAGTGTGAAAACATCGAAGGACATGTAACAGTTAACGCTGCTAATTATGTTGACTCAAACCAAGCTAACTATCAAGCGGATGATGCATCTGGAACTCCTAGTACGTCAGGTACTGGAGCAGACTTTATTGGATACACACAAGTATATAAAACTAGATATACAGCACAAGTCACTTTAAAAGATGGCGGTCTTATTAAAAACACAAGTGAATCAAATGCGTTAGCTAAGTCACAGGCTGTAACTATAGAAGGTGTTACTTATACAATCAATGTAGATGCAGTAGAACCTGTTGAAACCTATGAAGGTATAGGTGGAATAGCTTTTTATAAAACACCCCGCAATCCAGACGAAGGTAGTCTTAGTATGTCTAAGATTTTACAAGGGTTAAAAGCTAGTCTAAGTAATATTAGTAACTGTACTGGTACTATTATTGGTTCTGGTATGTATTTATCTGGTTCTAATGCTCCAAATATAAACTTTTTAGGTGGTGCTGTAAATGAACAGATGAGTGTAATAGGTAGAACTGTAGATGATATCAGTAGATTACCAGCTCAATGTAAACACGGTTATATTGCTCAAGTATCTAATACAGATAATAGTGAAGCTGATAATTATTATGTAAAGTTTATAGCTGATTCTGGTAGTATTGGTTCTGGTCGGTGGGAAGAATGTGCAAGACCAGATCTATTTGATGGTGAAACAACTGGAGGTATGTATAATAATGTGTTTACTGATAGTACTACATTTCGATATGTTTTAACTAACCATCCTTTTTCTGTAGGTGAAGAAAGGTATTTTGATTTTACACTCGGCCCGTTAATAGATAAAGATGGGGTATATACCTGTACTGAAGTTACTGATGCTAATAATACTGTATGGGAGCATGGATTTACTGGGCTTAGTGGTTCTGGTAACATTACATCACATGCTAACCCTGAAATGACTGGCTTTGATGCATCTACAATGCCTCATGCTTTAGTTAATAATCGTGATAATACTTTTACATTTAAAAAGTTAGATCTAACTACAGCTAATACTGATGGTACTGATAATTATTGGAAAACTAGAGAGGTCGGTGATGTAACTACTAATCCATTCCCTAGTATTCAAGATAAAAAAATACAAAAAATATTTTTCCACCGAAATAGATTAGGACTTATTGCAGACGAACAGGTATTACTAAGTCGTCCTGGTGATTATTTTAATTTATTTGTTGTCTCTGCTATTACTACAAGCGATGATAATCCTATTGATATTACTGTCTCTGACATTAAACCTGCTTTTATAAATCATATACTCCCAGTACAAAAAGGGGTTATGATGTTTAGTGATAATGGTCAGTTTTTATTATTTACTGAATCAGATATATTTAGTCCTAAAACAGCTAGGTTGAAGAAAATATCTAGTTACGAAACAGATGCAGATATTCAACCTTTAGATATGGGTACTTCTATTATGTTCACTTCTAAGTTAAGTGCTCATACTAGAGCGTTTGAAGCTACAGTTTTAGATGATGATATACCTCCTAAAATTCTAGAACAGACTAGAGTTGTACCTGAGTTTGTACCTAAAGATATTACTACATCTACAAATAGTGCTAATTTAGGTATGGTGACTTTTGCCAAAACAGGTGATAATAATAAGAAACTTTACCATTATAAATATTACGATTCTGGAGATAGAAGAGATCAGTCAGCTTGGTACACATGGACTTTATCACATGTTATGTACCATATGTTTTATACTGAAGGGTGTTTATACACTGTTATAAAGCATGATTCAGATTACATGTTAAATAGACATGAATTTGTTGCTGACCATGAAAGCTTGTTGCGAGATATTGATGCTGGTGAAGATGGTTTAGCAAGGAAATTACCAGTTTGTTTAGATAATGCAACTGGTGTAGGTAGTGGAGAGATGAATTATAGTACAAGTACTGGTAAAACTACAGTAACCTTACCTTACACACCTACAGGTGTTCTATCAGGTGGTTTACCTTATATTGTTATAACATCTGGTAACATTCCATCAGTTCCCTCTGACGGTACTGGTAATCATGCATCAAGAGGTTTAGTAATACAAGCTGAGTCTGTCTCAACTAACGCAGCTGTGTTTAATGAGAAATTAACTGGTTCTTGGATGGGTGCTATAGTAGGTTATAAATATACTTCTACATTAGAATTACCTACTTATTATCCTGTTTTAGGTGAAAACCAATTTGACGTTAACGGTGATTTAAGAATCTCTGGTATGAACTTTGAGCTAGGTGTAGCAAGTCCTATGGAGTTTCATTTAGAATCTATCTATAGTGATATAGATGATTATATACATGAATACACAGCTATTGAATCTGATACAGAAGATACATTTGGTAGTACTCCTGTAAAAGTACAGCAATCACTTAGAATACCTATACAACGTAAGAATAAAAAATATAACTTAACAATAAAATCAATTGAAGCTTTTCCTATGTCATTAATCTCAGCTAGCTGGGACGGCATTTATAACCAAAGAAGACATGTACGAAGGTAAGTATATCCAACCCTGCACTCCAGAGTTAGCTCTAAGTGTGGGGTTGAACTTACGCTATGAAGATAGACGTGAGGTAGAAGAGACAACAGGATACTGTGCTGAAGCAGTTTGTATCCAATCATATTTTAATTCCGCATATGGAAGTTGTGTTTATTTTAAGGTTCCCAACGGCAAGGCTGCTGGAGTGGCGGGTGTAACCCCACATAATATTATATGGATGCTTTGTACTGAGGCCAGCACAGAGTACCCACATACGTTTATACGGGAAGCAAAACGCTGGGTGAACAGTTTACCCAATCCTTATGTTTTTAATCACGCAGATATGCGAAATGAGTCTCATGTTAAATTACTTAAATTACTTGGATTCACATTTGTTAACTACCATGTTTATAATGGTGTCCCCCTTATAGAGTTTATAAAAACATGTGCGATCCCTTAACGATTGGCATAGCAATGGGTGGTGCTCAAGCTATTACTGGAATACAGGAACAGAATAGAGCACACCGTGCGCAAGTAGATGCCGTCAATCGCCAAAATGCAATGGCTAGACAGAAGTACTTAAATGATATTCAGATATCTGCTTACAATGACCAACGTAAGTTAGATGTATTTGAAGCTCAATTAGGTGCTGATTCTGCTGCTCAACAAGCCTATTACAAGCAAATTGAAATCAACCAAACTGAAGCAGATAGAGCAACTGCTGCCGCTGATCAAGAATTAAATGAAAAGATTACTGAACAAATGTTTGCTAGCCAAGCTAACTTAGCTAAGGCTATACAGGCTCAAGGTACTGTACTAGCAGGTAGTATGCAGTCAGGACAATCTATGATGTTAGAGTTAGGTCAAGCAGAACGGGAATTTGGTTTTGAACAAGCTCAAATTGATGCTACTATATTTGATGCTACTAGAGCATATGGTATAGATAAATATGGTATTGATTTAGATAGATATTCAGCTGATACAAACGCTGCTAATAGTATAAGTGTTTCAGCCACATTAGCACCTACTGCTTCGTTCCAGAGTATCAAACCTACTGAAGTACCACCTCCTAAAAAACCATCAATACTTGGACCTATACTAGGCGGTATAAGTACTGGACTTGGTGCAACAAGTTCTCTTGGTGGTAAAGATTATTTCAAAACTAAATTTAATTGGTAAACAATGCCTTATCAAAGAAGCACACAAGCCCAAGGGTTTAAAAAGCGTTCTGTATTTGATGAGTCCTCCAAGCTACGGCAATATGCAAAGGACTTAGATGCAAAACGTAAAGAAGAAGTAAGAGACTATGAGCGTGTTGCTCAACAAATGTCTCAAGAAGCAACACGGGTTGATTCATTAGAATCTAAAAAAGATACTTATGAATTAAACAACCTAAAACAATTTAGTAAAACACTCAACAATACATTAAAAGTTGCAGCTGAAACACTCGGTCAAGAGTATATAGATGCTAAAGTTCAAGAAGGTATCACTGAAGGCGTTAAAGCAGCTCAAGGTGATGAAGAAGCTTTATCTAAAATAGCTTTTAGTGAAAGACAATTAGATGAAATTGAAGAGCAGATAGCTGAACAACGTGAGAAAAGTAGACTTACTGTTGATGGTATAGAGCAAAAGTGGGATGAAGCTGGGTATAGAGCCAGTTTAGAGGAGAAATATAGGTTATTAAACATTAAAAAACTAGGTGCTAATAGAGCTTATGGTTTTAGGAAAGGTTTATTAACACAAGCAGCTGTTGGTTGGGATGCGTTTAGAGATAGTTCTTTGCTATATAACCCTAATAATGAGCTTTCTACTAGAAATATAGGTACTGAAGAAGATCCTATAGTCATTGGTAGGTACAGATCTTACGATAATAGGGATAAAAAGAACGCTATTTTAACTTATCTCCAAAGAGAATACATTAAAAACAACGGGTATGGTTTAAATAAAGGTCTTGTTGACAGACATTTAACCCGTCCAATGCTGGAGCGTACAGCTGTATTCCAGCAAAAGGAGTATGAACAAGAGTTAAAAGATGATTATGCAGAATCTTTAGAGACACTTAAAGAGAATGTTTCTATAGCTATGGAAGGGATTGATATTGAATCCCAACTTAATGCAGAAGGTGGTCTTAAAGAAGGTGGTGCTTTACATACTTCTATACAAGAATGGTTGTTAAGTGGTGCTGGTATTTATAATGGTTTAGGTGTTAATGGTAGTGGACAAGCTGCGTCTTTAGATGCTTTAGTTGAACATCTTGTTGGTAAAGGTTCTGAATTAAGATCAGGTTCAAAAGCTAATATAGATGACCAAGAAGATTTATTAACTTGGTTACAAGCTGCTAAATTTGATGTCCCTGGTATTACCAAAAAAGGTACACCTCAAACATTAGTAGCTCTTTGGTCTGATAAATTTAATATATCAACTTTAAGAAAAGACATGATGCTTGAAGCATCTGATCGAGAAGCTAAAAAAACACAAGCTTTGAGAAATAGTGCGTTAGTTGAATTAAGAGGTGCTGTAAATGATTTCCATGATAATGGTGATCCAGTTGCTTTCCAAATAGCTATTAACGGTATTAAAGATAATGATCAATACTCTGGTATAATAACTAAAAATGACATAGATAAATTCACGTCTATGGCTACAGAGTTAAAGATGCAAACACCAGAGCAAGCTTTAAGAACTTTAAAAAATTTAGAAAAAAGATACCAAGGTATTATACCTTTAGATGCCCCTGAGTTGCAAAGAATACCTCAAAGTGTTTTAAAAAAGTGGAAGGATGACGGTAAGATTCAAGATGACCCTTTTGAAGGAGATGAGACTTTAAGGAATTTAACAGGTACTTTATCTGGTAAAATTGTAAGTGAAGCTAAAAAGATATTAAATAAAAATAGTGAAGAGAAAGTTACCGATAAAGACCCACAGTTAATAAGATTAACACAACAGTTACCTGCAAGACTTTTATCAAAAGCTAAACTCCTTGTAAAGCAGGGGAGCCATATAGATGGTTACACTTTAGAGAGTGGCCTTAGAGATGCTCATGAGCAGCTTATGGCACAGTTAGAGGATGAGTCTGATCCTTTATATAAAGGTACTGATTATGATGGGTATTTTAAGATGGATGCTAACGGTTTCATCAGTGATGAATTAAACCCTAAGTATGCAAATAGGGTATCTGAAGATGCTAATAAAAAGGATACAAGACTTAAAATATTAGTTAATAATATTGAAAATCAAATTGATAATAGTGGTAAAGCTGATTACTTTGGAGATAAAGATGCTCCACCATTAGTTACTAATGATTTAGATTATAAAATAGATGAGGATACAGGTGAGATTGCTGGTATCTGGCATAATTTACAAGAGATAGATACTTATAGAAGACCTGGGGAAGTACTTTACAATCTAGAAGCTGCTAAAAGAGGTTTACCTATGATTGATTGGAGTCAGTATCCAGAGATAGATAAAAGGATTAAGAAGTGGAATAGTTTAAATAAAAATACAAGAGGCAAACTCCTAAGTAAGGATAGGTCTATAGCTAATAATGCTATGAACGAATCAGGTGCTATAAGTATGGATTGGGTTACTAATACTATAATACCTGAAAACAATGATTATTTTATAACTTCTGGAGAGCTACCTGCTTTATTAAGTGCAGCTGGTTTACCTTCAATGACTTATACAGAGTTCCAATCTGATGAAAATGTACAACGAAAAGTTTTTAAAACTAAAACTTATAGTTTAATTAAACAGATTGAACAAGTCACAAGTAATAAAGATGAAGGTTTAAGAAGATTATTTGCTGGTTTAAAGTATGGTGATCACAATACTTATAATGATAATAAAGATGGAATAAATAAAGCAGCTTGGACTATGAAAGCTTTAAATGCTTATTACAGTGGTGATACAAGTGTACTAGAAAAACATGATAAAGGTTTCAGCTTGGTCCCTAAACCTAGTGAAGATCTTATGTTTAACAAAGAAAACTTTGTCGGATCTGAAACAAATATTTATGGGCAAGAATTAGCACTAGATGTTGATGGTCTTAGTCTACAGCTTATTGCTTTAGAAGAAGTTGTACCAGAAAAATATTTAAGAGTTGATAGTTCTAAATTAGGTTTCTTTGAAGGCCAACCTTTAGGAATCCCTGAAGCAGATCATTGGACAAGTAAAGCTTTACAAACTGTACTGACCCCTACTATTTTAGCTAGAGGTGTTAGGAGTTTAGCAGGTAGGGAATATGAGTATGTGGTAAACCCTGAATACAAACAATACCTTAAACGTAAAACAACAATTAATGATCATATAAATATCCTTAAAGGTTTAGGTCGCTCTATTGAACCACAGAGTACATATGATGTATCAGCTGTTCTCATAGATGCTTCTATAAGAAGAGTTATTGGTGAAGAAAGGTATAAGGAAATCAAACAGGAAGCAAGAGAAAAAGGGTTGAATACAAAAAGATTTAATGCTTTATTATATGAAGAACCTGAGATTGTATCTATTGTTAATGCAAGTAACTTAGATAAAGAAGGTAATCTAAACACTATACCTACCGATCCTTTTGTAGGTGAAATAGTCACTGGAGAATTACAACCTAGTCAATTAACTACAGTTAAAGGATTTGGTGGTGGTTATACAAAAGACGGTGGTGAGATTACTATCAGGAACGATGTAGCTCCTAGTTTGATAGAAATGTTAAGGGCAGCTAGAGAAGCTGGTCATTCTCTTAACCTAAATAGTGGTTATAGAAATCTAAAAGAACAAGAAAAGTTATACAAAAAAGCATTAAGAAATAAGGAAACAGATAAAGATGGTAATCTTTTAGCTAAAAAACCTGGCGAATCTAATCATAATCTAGGTACAGCAGTTGATTTAAACTATACTGTTGAAGGTTATCAGTGGTTACTTGATAATGCAGAGAGGTTTGGTTTCTTCCCATATCAGGAAGGTTTAAATCCAGATGACCCAGAAGCATGGCATTGGGACTTTAGAGGTACTAACTAATGGAAAATGAAGAAGAACTATTGACTGAAGAATCTACGGATGAATCAGTCGAAACAGGTTTCAGAGGTAATATCTCTAATGAGTTTGATGCTACCCCTGCAACATATGCTGAAGAATTAAAAGAAGGTGGTGCAGAAATTGCTGCAGATGCCTTAGAAATGCAGCAACAAGTAATACAAGCTAAAGCGTTAGAAAGTAAAGACCAAGGTTTTTTACCAGATAACCCTATAGAGCTAGTGAAAGAGACAGGTAAAGCTATATACGGTGGTGCAACTGATGCTGTAGAAAGTGTTGGTGCTACACTTGATTTAGCTGGAGATACTATTAAAACAGGTCTAGCTAGAATACAAGGTTTACCTGCCCCAGCTGATGAAGATAACATCTTAGCAGAAGGTTATAAACCAGAAACCGTTAGATGGCTTGACATACCTGATAGATTTGAGGTAGAAAATGAGTCTGGTTTAGGTAATTTAACTAGAGGTTTAGTAGAGTTTGGTGTCCTTATAGCTGCTACTAGAGGTGTAGGTAAAGCTGCTCTTCCTGGTTTATACGGGACAAAAGCTACAGCTATACAAAGGTTGACCAGTTCTAAACTGTTACGTGCCGCTAAAGGTAGTAAACTACCTATACTTGGCCCTGCAATGAAAGGTATAGCTAGTACAGGTAAAGGTGCTAAGTTTATTCAATTTATACCTAAAGGTTTTCGTATTGGAGCTGAAGGTTCTGTAGCAGATTTAATCTCTTCTAGCTCAGATTATGCTAATATAGCTAATCTAGTTGAAGAATACATACCTTGGTTCCCATTTGCTGAATGGTTATCAGTTGATCCAGATAGTGACAACCCTTGGACAGCTAGATTAAAGACTGTTTTAGCTGGAGGTGGTGCTAATTTAGCAGCACATGGTTTAGTAGGGTTTGCTCGTGGTAGATGGGCTGCTAGAAAAGCTAAATTAGAAGGTAAGACAGACTTAGAAGCTAATAAAATAGGTAATGTAGCAATGGATGATTCCATTAAAGCTGATTTAAAAGCTGAAGTGGAAGGTCGTACTGATCTAAAAAACCAAGATATAGCAGAAGGTAAAGGTGTTTCTCCTGATCCTCGTAAAGATTATATCCTTAGAAACTTAGATGAGGATAATGCTGGTTTATATAGTATACTTACAGAAGGTAACTTACCTGATTCTAGAGGAAATGGTATTTACTTTCATGGTTCACAAAAAGCATTAAGAAGGAAAGGTAAAGCAGGTGTTTGGGATCCTTCACTTGGCCCTGAAACAGACCCAAATGCATACGTTAAAAGTAAATACACTACAACAAGTGGTGTAAGTGGTAGGATTTGGTATGATGAAAACTTGTTTGGTAATGGTTTTTACGCTACAGATGATATAAATGTTGCTATAAAAAACCGTAAACAAAGTGAAGGTTTAGTCTGGGAACTAGATGAAGCTGGTGAAAACAGGATTCTTTATCAAGTTAAAGAAAACCAACCTGTAAAACTATTAGATGCAGATAAACCTTTTAAATATAATTCAGACGATCCTGTTGCTGAAATAATGAGGAATCTACAATGGGCTGATGATGCTATTGGTCTTGATGATGAGCTTATTAATTTATGGGTTAAAGAAGATGGGACTATGACTTATGCTCAATTTATTGAAAAAATAAAGGATGAGCAGTTATTCCCTCGTGCAGAAGTTACTGCATTTTTAGATGAAGTACATGGTATTCTTAAAGAACAAGGCTACGGTGGTTTAACTTACAAAGGTTCGATTAGTAATAGACCACACCAAGTTAGAATCTATTGGGAGCCTGATACACAGTTAAATGTAATCAAAGCAGTAGATGATACTGGAGCTAAGATTAAAGAATTAGAAGATCTTGCTGACTCTAACGGTGCTGCTAAAGGTGATCCTTGGGTTGATGAGGTTGGTTCTAGTCTTGATGATTCTAATAAAACACCAAATCCTACACCTGATCGTAATCCTGATTTATTCAGTGATGCTCAGAAAACAACAGTTCCAGCTGATAAAGTACCTATTAAAGAAAAGGTTACTAAAGCTTTTGGAGAAAAAATCTCTAGCCGTAACAGGACAGGTAAATCTAGTGCAAATACCCAACTTTTCAACGAAGGACAGTTGAGGCGTATGTCTAATGGTAATAAAGAATTACGAGCATATATCATCAAAATGGCTGAACAAGTTGCTGATGAAGTGTTTAAATCAACTAAAAACAGTTATGATTGGGAAAAGCTAAGGAATATTGTATTAGAAGAAGCTCGTGAAATTTATGCAAGAATAGATGAAGGCGGTGCTGATGCTTTAAAAGAATATTTCAAAGGCCATGACCGAGAGTATATCCATTGGATGCATGATGGTTTTAAAGTGCAAACTGGGACAGCTTCACAGAAAGTAGCTTTAGAGATGACAATACATTCTTTAGCTAAACGTGCGTCAATGATTGCATCTGGTGCGTTAGAATTACCTAAAGGGGTTGATAAAGTAAGACAACTTGAGGATGTCCATAGATCACTTAATGTAGCTTTAGTAGAACATAAAAAAATAAGTTACATGACAGGTAATGAGTTAGCTAGACAACAGATAGGTAATAGATTAATGCCTGCAGATGTCAAGTTACAGATGGAGAAAGACTTAAAAGTTATTGAGTTAGAAGCTGATCGTTTTAAAGAAGAGTTGAAAAAGTTAGTTAAAAACGGTAATTTTAAAGAGCATGATGATTTACTTAAAATCTGGGAATTAACTGATGGTAAAGTCAGGACTATGCAAGATGTTAAAGAGTGGTTAAGTGCAAGCATTATGGGTGGACGCTTTAAAGGTCAAAGTCTTAAAGGACGTTGGCGTACTGAAGGAGCTGGTTTCTTCTATAATTCTATTTTAAGTGGATTAGGTACTCCTGTTAATGCTGTTTTAAACACTAATTTTCTTGCAGTTTTAAGACCTTATCAACAGTATTTAGGTGCTATGTGGGGTGGATCTAAAGCAGATAGAGTTATTGCAGCTGCACAAATAAATGCAGTTGGTGAATCTTTTGCTGAAGGTTTGCGTATGTTTAAGCATAACTGGGATTTAGGTGTTAAAAAACAACAACAAACTTATCAAGGTAAGTTTGATATTGAAGCTGATACAAAAGAATTTAAAGAGATGGGTGGTTTTGTTAAACTCTATGGTACAGAGAATGAGAAAATTGCTTATGGTTTAATAGATACAATATTAGATTTTAATAACTCTCCTTGGGTAAGATACAGTCAAAACATGATGGGAGCTGGAGACGCATTAGCTAGGACTATTATTGGTCGTATGGAAATGCGTATGAGAGCTGCTAGAAAAGCAGTAGATAGCGGTATAGATTTAGATGATGTAGGTAAGGTTGCAGCTGATACTGAAGATGCTTTTAGAAGAGAAATTTTCAAACAAGATAGGCATAAAATGTGGGTTGTAAACGACCAAGCTGCTAAGATGGCTGGTGATGAAACTGCATTTACTAAACGCTTATCAGGTAATTTAGAAGGTCTTGAAAAGCTAAGAAATGTTACTGGTATGCGATTGTTTTTCCCATTCGTTAGGACTGGTTTCAACGCTTTAGACATGACATTCCAATCTTCTCCATTAGCTATCTTTCATGGTAAATGGCGTGATTTATTAGGTGAAAATGTAGACCCTGGTTTACTACTTAAAAAATACGGTATTCGTCCTGAAGACATACCACAAGCACAGGCTTTAATGAGAGGTCGTATGGCTTCTGGTACGCTAGTTGTTGGTTTAGCTAGTGTTATGGCTTTACAAGGTAGGTTATATGGTACAAGACCTAAAGATAAAGAGACTAGAGATTTATGGAAAATGGAAGGTATTCAACCTAACTCATTTAAAATAGGGAATACATATATATCATTCCAAAAGCTTGAACCTTTTAATACTATTTTAGCGTCAGTAGCTAATATAATGAATTACCAGCATGTATTAGGTGAAGCTGTTACTGAAGAAATGCTTGAAAAAACTGTTTTCATGGCTGGAGCTGTATTTGTTGAAAAATCTATGTTAGCTGGTGTAGCTGATTTAGCTGAAGTTTTCAGTGCTAATACTAGCCAAGAACAGTTATTAAGAATTGCAGCTAAGTTTGGTAGAGGACAACTTTTCCCTTATGCAGGTTTGATGTCACAAATAGGTGGTGTTATGGATGCTAATGAAAAAGAAGCTAATGGTTTCTGGGAAACTATGTTTAAACGAGATGCTATTGGTAAAGCAACTTTACCTCCTAAGTATGATATTCTTAGTAAAGATAGGTCTGGTAAAAAATGGATGCCAGCTACAAGTAATCCTCTTATGAGGCTATTTAACTCTATGAGTCCTTTCCCTATTACATGGACAGAAGGTGATAAAGTAAAAGAAAACCTTAGATCTATCAGCTTTAATTTACCTGAAATTATGAGAACATGGAAAGGAGAACGATTAACTTCCCGTGAAATTTCTCAATTACAAAAGATTTTATCTCAAAGTAATCTTAGAGCTAGGTTAGAAAAGCTTATGCGTTCTGGAGGTAGATGGGAACAACAATTAGAAGCTTATAAAAAAGCAGGTTTGACAAATAAAGATGGGGTTGAGTTAACTGATCAAGAGTTTTATGCTGATGTTCAGCGTATATTTTTAGATGAAAAGAAAAAAGCATTGACTATACTTAGATACCAGAACCCAAGTCTATATAGTAGAATTAAATTACGTCAAAGTAAGAAGTTAGAAAGTAAAACTAGCGATTACGAGGCATTACTCGCTCTTCCAAAATAGGCACCGATCCTATACACATTGATGATCAATGGCAATAAAAACTAAATACACTTTCCCGAATGCATCAGGAGCGAATGGTCAATCCACTACTGTTTTTGCAAATCACGGGATAGAACTGAATAACCAAGATGATCTAGATGTATATGTTTACTTATCAACAACAGGTAGAGTCTTACAATACCGTCAATCGACGGGTAGCACCACAGACTCTAACCATCCACAAGTAAATGATACAACTGGATTATATTTCCCTAGTGTATCTACTGGGGTAACACTTTACAATTACACATTATCCACTGATTTCAATACAATAACTTTTAGCTCTGCTGTACCTACTGGTGGTATAGTTAGTGTTGAACGTAGAACTAGAGATAGTTCTAGTAATTATACAAACTTTACAAGTGGCGGTAGTATTAGATCAACTGAATTAAATTCAGCATTTGATGAATCTAATTTTACAGCACAAGAAGCAAGAAATAAAGCATTTGATTTAGAAAATAAATTACTTTATTCTAATTATACACCGTATAAAGATGATACCATTGATTTAGGTTCAAGTACTTATCAATGGAAAGACCTCTGGATTGATGGTACAGCTTATTTAGATGCAGTAGATATAGATGCTGGTAGTATAGACGGTACTACTATTGGTGGTTCTACACCTGCAGCAGGTACATTTACAACATTAACGACTAGTAGCACTGCTACAGTTAACGGTAATATAGTTGTCACTGGAACAATATCAGATTCAGGAGGTAATTTAGAACTTGCTGATGATGTTAATATTTCAGGGCACCTTCGTTTACCTGATGATAAAAAGCTCTATTTAGGTAATGGTGATGATGCGTCTATAGATTGGGATACCGATGGATGGACTGACCGTTTAGAAATAAGATCTGCTGGTAATACGTACTATTATGTTGGAAGTGGAGACTCACATGCTTTTTTCGTTGATAGTGCTCTACCATTGGGTGTTGATGGAACTAAGCTTGACGTACGTGTTGACGTTAAACCGTATCCAAGTAATGCTATAGATTTAGGAAAGAGTGATGGACAATGGAAAGACCTATACGTTGATGGCACAGGTTATATAGATACTGTAAGTGCAGATAATCTTACTGTATCTGGAACTACAACTTTAGCTGCTGGTTCTATTAATACTAGTGATATAGCTGATGATGCAGTTACAACTGCTAAATTAGCATCTAACTCTGTTGTATCTGCTAGTATAGTAGATGGAACAATTGTAGCTGGTGATTTAGCTGACAATGCCGTAACTACTGCAAAGATAGCTGATGATGCTGTAACTGGATCTAAGATTGCTCATAATACTATTACTGTCACTAATATGGCAGCAAATTCAGTTGACAGTACTCAATATGTAGACGGTTCTATAGATCCAGCTCATTTAGCTTCTAATGCAGTAACAACAGTTAAAATAGCTAATGATGCAGTTACCAGAGATAAAATAGCTACAAGTGCAATTGGTACAAACGAAATAGATTCTGGCTCAATTACTTCTGCATTATTAGCAACAGATAGTGTCACTACAACTCACATAGTAGATGCTGAACTTACAACGCTTGCTGGTATGCAGTCAGGTACTGCTTCTAAACTTGCTGATAGTACAGCGTTAACAGCAGATATAGCTGATCTTAACCAGATAGATGGTTTAACAAAGCAAACAACTATCTCAGATAGTGACGCTTCATTCCCTACGTCTGGTGCAGTTGTTGATTATGTTGCTTCTCAATTAGACCCTGTTGGTGGTCTTGAAGTAATCGCTACTGATGCTGCATTCCCTAATACACAGCCTGCTTCAGGTGTTGTAGTTAGTATTGCAGATGCTGGTGGTTTAGTTGTTAATGGTTCTGGAGTTTCAACTACAGGTAGAACTGTAGGAGGTTCAACAGTAACTATTAATAATATTAACTCTCAATTTAATAGTACAACCATTGATAATGGTGTGGCTATGATGGTTAGTTCTACTGGCTCAGGTCAAGTATATAATTATCATAAAGCTACTTTAAGAGAACAAGACATACTTAGCATATCTTCAGATATACAAAGTTTTGGTAATAGATATAGAGTAGGAAGTTCTAACCCAACATCTGATAATGATGCTGGTGACTTATTCTTTAACACTGCTACTGATAAATTACTTGTTAGGAATGCAGCTAATAACTCTTGGGATGAAGCTCAATCAGTTGGTAATTTCTATATATCTACTTTAAGTCCTGCCTTTAACAATGTATTAACTGAATTTACAATTACCAATGCACCTAGTTATGCATCTCAAATACTATTAATTATTAATGGTGTCTTACAGAAGCCTAATGCTGGAACTTCAGCTCCTGCTGATGGTTTTGCTTTAGATGGTAGTACAGTTAAATTAGGTGGTGCTCCTGCTACTGGATCAACATATTCAGCAGTTGTTATAGGAAGTACAGTAAATATTGGTACTCCAAGTGATAACACAGTAAGTGCTGCAGTACTTCAAAGCGGATCAGTTACTACAGCTAAAATAGCAGCTGATGCTGTAGATGGTACAAAGATTGCAGACGATGCAGTTGGTGCTGAACATATAGAAGTACTAGATAGTCACTTACAATTAGCAGATAGTTGTAATATAAAAATTGGTACAGGAGATGATTTACAGCTCTACCATAATGGATCTCACTCGTATATAGAGGATTCAGGTACAGGAAATCTATACATTAGAAGTAGTAATACAAGGATGCAATCTTCCGCAGGTGAAGATCAAATAATCTTAGTAGAAGACGGATCCGTAGAACTCTATTACAACGGCGTTAAGAAGTTTCAAACTGAATCCTACGGGAACCAAGCCTTTGGTGAATTTTTTATAGGTGATGGAGATGGAACTGATGCTTCAAATCATATAAGAATAGGTAATGGTGGAGATCTAAAAATCCACCATGATGGAACCAGAAATATCATAGATGCCGCTACAAGTAAAAATATAGATTTCTATTATGGTGGTGCTCAACAATTCTGGTTTGGTAATGCAGAATTTAAAGGTATAGATAATAAAAAGATAATTCTAGGAACTGGAGATGATCTACAAATCTACCATGATGGCTCGAACAGTATTATAAATGACGCTGGTACGGGTAGTTTAAGAATCGCACATGATGGTAATAATCATTGGGAATTTGGAGATGCAGCGTTTAAAGGTAATGACGGTAGAGTAATAATATTAGGAGATAGTTCAGACTTACGAATCTACCATTCAACCGTAAATAGATTTGATTCATACGGTAAGAATAATGAATTTATAAATAAAGATACAGACGGTTCTGTAGCGGAATATATGGTTAAGATGGTTCCAAACGGAGCCACAGAACTCTATTACGACGGCAGTAAGAAGCTTGAGACATTAACTTCGGGTGTACTTGTTTCTGATTGGCTTCTTGAATTAAAAGCAGGTTCTGGATCTTGGGCGTATTTAAGACTTACAGGTGATAATGGAGCAAACAATAATGATCTTTTTCAATTTGGTGCTTATGGCGGTGTTTCTGTATGGCAAAACAAGGGAAGTGGAAGTTGGGAAACAAATATTGAATGTAATGCAGACGGGAACGTAGAACTCTATTACGACAACTCATTAAAAGCAGACACTTATTCAGAAGGCTTTAGGGTTTACGGCGATTTAATACCTAATAATGATGATGCACGTAATTTAGGAAAATCTGGTTATAGATGGGACGAGGTTTGGTCTGCTAATGGTTCAATCCAAACATCTGATAGAAATGAAAAAAATACAATTACTGAATCTGATTTAGGGCTTGGTTTTATAAATAAATTAAAACCGATTTCTTACAAATGGAACAAAGATAAAGACACTATTCATTATGGTCTAATTGCTCAAGATTTAGAAGAAGTACTGAATACTATTGGTAAACCTATTTCTGACTTTGGTGGTCTTAAGAAACCAGAAAATGCACCAATGGGTTTAAATTATTCACAACTTATTTCACCGTTAATTAAAGCAATACAAGAACTATCAACAAAAGTAGAAACACTAGAAACAAAAGTAGCCGCATTGGAGGCTAAATAACTATGGCATTAACAAAAATAGATGACAGAGGATTGACGACTCCAATCGACCTCTTGGATAATGAGAAGATACGGTTTGGAACGGGGAATGATTTAGAGATCTACCATAATGGATCTAATTCTAAGATTCATAATGATACAGGTCATTTATTAATTGAAACCGATGCAGCATCTGCAATTGAAATTAATAAAGGTGTAAGTGAAAATTTAGCTAAATTTATACCTGACGGAGCTGTAGAACTCTATTACGACGGCGTTAAGAAACTAGATACTTATTCAAGCGGTGTGATTGTTCATGGAGAACTACACGTCGCTAGTCATTTAGTGATGGAAGATAATGACATCATAAAGCTCGGTTCTAGTGCTGATTTACAAATCTACCATGATGGAACGAAAAATTATCTAAAAAGTGCTGCTTCTACAAATACTGAGATTTGGACAGATACTTTCTACGTTAAATCAGTAACAGGGACAGGTGAAGCAATAATCAAAGGTTCTGTAAACGGAGCCGTTGAACTCTATTACGACAACGTAAAGCGTTTTGAGACACTGAACTATGGAGTTAGAGTCACTGGACAATTAGTGATGGATCAGGATTATATTAAACTAGACGATACTGTTGAATTAAGATGTGGAAATGGAGATGATTTAAAAATCTACCATGATGGATCTCATTCGTACATTAAAGATGCTGGTACTGGTGATCTTCGGATACTAAGCAGTGAATTAAATATTCAAAATGCAGCAGGTACAGAAACACAAGCTTATTTTGCTGAAGATGGTGCAGTTGCTTTATACTATGATGGCAGTAAGAAGGTTGAGACAGCTAGTGATAAAGTTATGTTTAGTGCTCACGCAAAAATTGCTACTAGTGATACTTATGACTTAGGTGCTACTGGTGCACGTTGGAGAGACTTATTCATATCTAATGATATTGATATTTTAGATAACGGTAAGATTCTTTTAGGAGCTAGTGATGATCTACAAATCTATCATGATGGCTCTCACAGCTACATTTCTGATACTGGTACAGGTTACTTAATAATCAAAGGAAGTGAAGTCCAAATTCAGAGTAGTACTGGAGAGGACATGGCTAAGTTTGTTTCTGACGGAGGTGTAGAACTTTATCACGACAATGTTAAGAGGTTTTATACCCATGCAAGTGGAGCTTATTGTGTCGGTAACTTAGGTGCTTCAAATGAATTATATTTACCAAATGACGGTAAATTAGTTTGTGGTGGTAGTGATGATCTACAAATCTACCATGATAGTACTGATGGAGAGAATTATATTTCAGCAGGAAATGACGGAAGAGCAGGATACGTTTATCGAATTATAAATGAAGGAAATAATTCTGATAGACTTGGAATAAAGATAATATGTGGTGCTGACGATGCCTCTGGGACAAACTATGCAATTGTGATTGCAGATGGAAATAACACTGCTCAAGGTTATGTAACATTTAGCGGCGGTACAGTTTCTTATGGAGCCTTTACAGCCCATCACCCTTGTACTGTCCCTGACTCTGAGAACCCTTCAGATAGCTCTAACGCCTATCCATACGGTACATTGTTAGAAACAATAAGTATTGAATACACTCAAAAAGACGGTGCTAATACTGAAAGAGGAATTAGATATAAAGTACAAAAGACTCAATCAGCTAACTCTAGAAAGGTACTAGGTGCATATGGTTCATCAATGAATGGTGGTCCAGATGGTCAAACAAATGAACATCAAGCCTTAGTCTTAGGTGATGGTCATATCCTTGTTAATAATGCTGGTGGAAACATCGAGGTAGGTGATGGTATTTGTTCTTCTGCAACAGCAGGTATAGGACAAAAAGCTACTGCTAACCCTTCAATGATTATAGGTATAGCTCAAGAAGCTATTACATTTACTGGTAGTGAAACAAAACTCGTAGCTGTCCAATACGGGTTACAACAATTCATTCCTTGGACATAAATAAACAATTAATTAAAATGGCAACAAAAACTTGGCAAGTCAACACCCTTCAGCGTGAACTAGCAGATGGGTATGTAAATAAAGTTATCTACCGTGTTAACGGTGAAGATGGCACATATAAATTCAGAGCAACTGGTGAAGTAGATCTTCCTAAGCCTGATACTCTAGTACCTTATGGTGATTTAACTGAAGAAGTAGTTCTTGGTTGGGTCAAAGCAAAACTAGATGCAGACAAAGCTGGTACTGTAGCTGCAATTGAAGCAGCTGTAGAGAACGGTGTAAACGAACAGAAGACTCCAACTACAGGTGTCGGTAAACCTTGGTAAGATAAGAGTACCTACTACTCCTGAACCTTTACCTCCCATGAGGATCGATTTTAAGCCCCCTACAGCTCGGATTCCAGGGTATAAGCCTATGGTGATACCTCCGAGCGATCTGGAGGCTCCTGAAGGGGTAGAAGCGGAAGCAACAGAAGAACCAGTAACACCTCAAGTACAGATTCCTGTATTAGATATAAAGATGCCGTTACCTACAGCAGAGGTAGTGGCAACTGCTACTTATGCAGCTGTAGCAGCTGTAGCCACGACCACTTTAGCAACACCATTCTTCGATCAAATCAAGAAGAAACTACAGAAATTCCTACAAGGTAAAATTGATAAATGGAAGGAGAAGAAAAAAAGAAAGGACTCCTTGGTAAGCTGAAAGATGCTGCCGAGGATCAAGAACACCAAATACAGATTCTTGGTACATTTGTCAGACTTGGCGTAGTTGTTTGGTCAGGCTTTATTATAACCATGAATTATGTTGAAATACCTATGGTCAAGAAATCTGGTAATTCAGATATCACGTTCGTAGCAAGTGTGTTTACTGGAGCACTTGCGACTTTTGGCTTGACCACTGGTAATAACAATAAAAACAAAGGTCCAGTAAACTGTCCTATGGCTAAGAAAAAGGAAGAATGAAGAAATGGTTAATAACGCTGTTGCTGCTATCACCAACTGCTGTAAAAGCAGAGCTAGTTACTCCCAACTTTACACAGGGGAGTATGAATTCAACAACTACAACGACCCAAGAAATAGTAGAAGAAATTACTACAACAACTTATGGGTCCGCATTAAACAAATGGACTGGAGAAAATATAGTCCATACCTCAGCTTCCTCTGGAGGAATTGTAGATTCAGATTCAATCTTTACAGTTCATACAGCTGGAGATCCCTTCGAGCTAGAAGTGATAACCAGAGCAGCCAGTCAGGTATTATCAGTCGAAGTGATAGACCGAGAAATCGACGTTACTTCTACTACGGTATCCTTATCAGTCTTCTCTCAATAGCTCCTGTAAAGGCAGAAGAGAATAATGTTAGTAATCCTGTAGCAGCTGCGACAGGTAATGTAACCAATCAGGCGGTGCAATTCCAGAATAATGGAGCACCGTCTAGGCAGCATTACGGTCCTAATATAAGTTGTAATGGGGCAACTATGACATTTTCCCCGTTCTATATGGGGAACCATACAAAGCCTTGGGATATTGATGAAGATGGTATGAGAGCTTCTAGCTATACATTAGCTGAGAACTGGGGTGGTCAGATTAATTTCATGGTACCTTTAGATCGTGAAGGTCTTAACAGATGTAGGTCTATAGCTGAGAGGCAAGAAGAGAAGATGCGTCTTGATTATGAGTTAGTTAGAGTATTGAAATGTGCAGAGCTGCAAAAGAAAGGGTTTATGCTGAAACCTAACACCCATGTTGCAGATATGTGTTATGATGTAATACCTATAGCTAAGTATGAGAAAGATAGGGAAGCATCTCTCAAAGAGTATTTTAAAGAAAAATGTACTCCTGTAAAAGGGTTTAGACTACCTTGGAAAGAACAAGAGTACAAATGTAAAACTATTAAAACAAAAATGACATACGCTAACAAAAGTGCAAAAGAACTATTAGCTGAAGAACAAGCAGCTAAAGCTAAAAAAGCAACTAAAAAATCCACAAAAACTACTAAAGAATAATGACCTTATTACTGAAGCCTATCCTTTTCGCCTTTTTAAAGTCCAAAGCAGTAAAACAACTTGTTGTTGATTTGCTAGAAGGCTTGGCAAAATCCACAGATAACACACTTGATGATCAAGCTGTGGCACTGGTAAAGAAGAACCTATTACCTGAATAATGACTAAAGCTAGAGCAACAGAGCAGCAGTTTAATGAACTGCATAATTTAATTACTGAGGAGTTTCTAGTACGAATAAAAGCTGGTGAAGCCACTACTGCAGACCTTAAAGCAGCAGCTGATTGGCTGTATAAGAATGATATCACAGGCATAGCATTAGAAGGATCTCCTCTTGGTGCTCTAGCTGATCTAATGCCTAAAGTTGATTTTGATGCAGTACAACGAGCAGTAACACGCTAATGGCCCCTAAGAAACTCCCGCTTTCTAAGCTCAAAAAGAGCGCACGTAACTACCGTAAGAATCCTTTGTCTAAGATTAAGAAAAACTCAGCACAAAGGAGAAGGAATAAGCTCAAAATCAATAAGAAATACCGTGCTGAACTAAATAGAGCTAGGCGTAAAGCTGGTGTCTATGGGAAAGGCGGTAAAGATTTCTCCCATACTAAGTCTGGAAAGTTAGTTAGAGAGAATCCATCTGCAAACCGAGCGAGAAACCGTGGTAGGAAATGACACCAGTACTTCCAACATCTGAACACTACTTACAAAACCTTATAGTTATGACCTCATCTGATGCAAAACGTCTTTGGAGAAAATCTATTAAGGAAGCAAACAATTATGAATGTATTTATTGTGGAAAAAAACATTATGAACATGATCTTACCATTGACCATGTACATCCCAGAACAATGGGAGGTAATGATATTACTTGCAACTGCGTTCCCGCATGTAGGTCGTGTAATCAGAGTAAAGGGAGTCAAAATTGGTTAACTTGGTTTAGGGATAACTTCCCTCCAAACCGTATTAGAGAATCGCTGATCCTTAATTGGATACAATAACCCTGTAAGGTACTTATAAGCCCCTACAATGGGGCTTAAGTACCATTTATATACATATGCCTAGAAAGAAAAAACAAGCACCCTTAGAGGAGCAATTAAAGAAAGATTTCCGTTTATTCCTAACGGCCATCTGGACCCATTTAGCGTTACCTGCACCTACCAGAGCACAATTATGTATAGCAGAGTACTTACAACATGGACCCAAGAGACTCCAAATTCAAGCTTTTCGAGGTGTTGGTAAATCTTGGATTACTGCGGCTTTTGTTCTTTGGACGTTATATAACGATGCAAATAAGAAAATCATGGTTGTTTCGGCTTCTAAGGATAGAGCTGACTCATTTTCGATCTTCTGCCAAAGATTAATCCTTGAAGTACCGTGGATGTCCCACTTAAGACCTAAAAATGATGACCAAAGATGGTCAAGAG
>VTLG01007852.1_pt1 | contig 25140 bp, 29 predicted proteins | sample 4694571 | NCBI WGS metagenome assembly VTLG01 (sample SAMN12604809, study PRJNA352737) | marine metagenome | biome: ENVO:00000447; feature: ENVO:00000209|ENVO:00000569|ENVO:01000036; material: ENVO:00002151; isolation source: viral sequences binned using virsorter ...
ATCACGGTACCCCCTATTATATACATAAAGTAGTTAGAGGCATTTATGCACACTTGCTTATTTACACATTCCGGGTATAGACTTATGTGGGGTTTGTCTCCAACCCCAGACGGCCTGACTTCCCCTAGTACCTCGGTTGGGCCGTCACTTTTGGAGGCTTACATAAGGGAGACATGGAAGAAGAACAGATAATAGAGCTAATTAAAAGGCTCCAAGCAGACCCATTATTATATTTTGATACTTGTCTAAAGATTCAAGAGTTTGGCACAGGGAACATAATCCCATTCAAGCTCAATGAAGTCCAAGTTATAATGCATTCCATGATGCAGAGACAGCTAAGGGAACACAACCATGTAAGAATGATTGTTCTCAAGGCTCGGCGATTTGGAATATCAACATATGTACAGGGGCGGTACTTCCGTCATGCGGCTATGAATATGAATAAGGTGGTCCAAATTACCACCCATAGTAAAGCGGCTACAGATGTGATGTTTGCAATGACTCGCACAATGGAGCAAAACTTACCTCAAGAAGTAAAACCTCAATTAAAGTATAGTGGTAGGCGTGATCTACATTGGGGTAGTGAGGATGGAGGTTTAAATTCTTCCTACTCCCTATCAACTGTAGGAGGGCGTGAGGTACGTGGAAGTAAGATAGACTACTTACATTGTAGTGAAGTTGCATCTTGGTCCGGCGCAGGAGAAGATTATTTGCTAGGATTGCTAAACTGTGTAGTACAGGGGTTTGGCACAGAGGCAGTAATTGAGTCAACGGCTCAGGGCGTAGGTGGTGTATTCCATGATATGTACTGGGATGCGGCAGATGGCAACTCAGGATGGGAGAGTGTCTTTTTCCCTTGGTACATATATAGTTATTATTCAAAGCCATTTGACTCAGATGAAGAGAAAGAAAAATTTAAGGAGGAGCTAGGCCAAGATAAAAGGTATGGGGGCGATGCAGAGTTAGCTCTAGTAGATACATCCTGTGAGTATGACATAGGAGATGAAGTAAAAAAATACTCTGTAACCCTAGAAAACCTAAACTGGCGCAGGCAATGTATTAAAACTCAATGTCAGAATGACCTTAGAAAATTTCATCAAGAATTTCCAACTACAGCAAGAGAATCTTTTGTAACTACAGGTAGGGGTGTATTCCATGCAGATAACCTTAGTAATCAAGTACTGGTATCACAAAGGCTACAAAGAGAAAAACCTTCAGAAGGATTCCATATACCCGTACAATCGTGGAAAGAACGGGGTGGAGAAAAATATATAATAGAAAGTATGGATGAGGGGGAGTTACAGGTATGGGAAAGACCAATTGCAAACAGGGAGTATAGGATAGGTGCAGACGTATCAGAAGGTCTAGATGTAGGCCGTGACACAGATTGGAGCGTAGCCGTTGTATTAAATGCTGAAAATATGGATGAGGTAGCTACATTAAGATGTAAAATAGACCCTGATTTATTTGCATGGCAACTTGCATCTTTAGGAAAATGGTATAATAATGCTAAACTGCTTGTAGAAAGAAATAATCATGGGCTTGTAACTTTAAAGTTCTTATCAGACGTACATTTATACCCTGACATATATTCAGAGAAGATACTAGATGAAAGATCAAGTAGGTCTGCAAGGAAGTTAGGGTTCCATACAACAGTAAAATCTAAACCCCTGATAATAGACTATTTAAGAGAATTAATTAGGGAGGATGAAATTAAAATCAGGAGTCCTAAGATTCTTGATGAGTTGCAAACATTTGTCAACTTACCCAATGGCAAAATGGCGGCACAATCAGGCAGTCATGATGACTGTGTTATGGCGTTAGCTATTGCGTGTTTTGGTTGCAAAATGTTTCCAGCTATGCCAGCATGGGAAAGAAATATTAATAGGAGATACATGAAGCCAGAATTAAAGTTTTACCAACCATCTAGTTTGTAATTATGGCTAAAGTAATACAAGCTAATTTTGGTAAAGGTCAACTTCCTGATGAAGAAACCTTTATAGAAGAGGTACAGCCTATACTAGAAAACCTTATAGAGGTAGCTCACCGTAATCTTGGGGATCACCTTGGGGGGCTGATGATTCACACACTATGCCTATCAATGTCAAAAATGGTTGAGACCTTATCCCAACATATTGATTCAGAAGAAAAATATATACTTACATTAGACAATGGTGATATTATAGATATTAACCTAGAACCTAACGAATAAAGAGTTTAAATGGCCCAATACGAAGAAGAGATACCAGAAGAACTAGAGGAAGAATTAGAAGAAGCATTGGAAGGTGAGTTACCAGAAGATGCAGAAGCATTAGGAGCATTAGAAGTAAAAGTAATAGAAACTGACGTAAACGACTTTGCGGAAGTAGTTCAAGAAAAGTTTCAAGAAGCAAGGGAGTTTCGTAGAGATCATGAACAACATTGGCTAGAGGCATACGATGCGTACAGAGGAAAATACCCTTCAAAGATTTCAAAGGCTAACGAGTTGGCGAGTGAAAGGGGCATATTTGTTAATCAGACTAGGCGTAAAATTAATTCGGCGAAGATTAAGATTAACACTTTATTATTTGAGGACGGGAAAGTACCATTTAGTATTACCCCCTCACGTAAACCGAGATTCTACCCTCCCGATATACAAGCACCGCCGGACAGACCTGACCTGCTTGAAGACGCAATTCTTGAACGCAGTAAGCAGATGGAATTTAAGATTAGAGATATTCTGGACAGAACTAATTATAATGAACAAGTTCAACACGCCATTCACGAACTTTGCCTCTATGGTACGGGATGTACTAAGGGAATTGCGTTGGAACGCAAAAACTTTCCTGTTTACACTACGGTTCAAACTTCAGACAATTTGGTGGGAGTTGAGTCGTTTTTGGAACAGGAGTTAGTACCTACTTGTAAGTTTGTAAGCATATGGAATATATTCCCGTCACCAGAAGCAAATAGTGGTGAGGATGCAGACTATGTTATACAAAGATCATTCCTCAGCAAAATACAACTTAGGGAGCTTGCAAAAAACGGAGAAGGATTTTTGCCGGGAGTTCTAGATGAAGTAATAGAGGATGAGATAGGTATGGCTTCTGGCTATGACGATAGCGAACATCCTAAGCAGTATAATGAGACATCAGGCAATAGGTTAAAGAAATTTGAAGTTCTTGAGTTTTGGGGAAGGTTAGATGGGAAAGACCTAGAGGGTCATCTTCCTATAGACTCTGAGGATATGCCAATGGCAATTCCTGTTGTAATTACTGTTATTGGTTCTAAAGTTGTAAAAATAGCTGAGAATCCTTTTGATGATACCCTACCATTCCATTTTTGTAACTGGCAGAAGAATCCAGAATCCATATGGGGTGATGGAATCTATTATGCAATACGTGATGCACAGGCAATACTAAACTTTTCATATGCAATGCTAGTAGAGGGCAAGTCTTTATCTGCGGCCCCACTAACAGTAATTGATCCTAACGCATTTGAACCGGGTACAGACACAGAACAGATATACCCCGGTAAACAGTTCCGTGTAAAGCCGGGAGCTTCAGTTAGAGATTCATTCAGTTCAGTACAGATACCAGACGTAACAAATGGTCTTTTATCTGTAATACAACAGATGGAACGTGAAGCAGACTTAGACTCAGGACAAACCAGTATAGGGTATGGGGATATGTCTCCTGCACAAACCAAGACTGCTACAGGTATGTCAATACTTAATTCCAATGCAAACAGACAAACGGCAGATGTGGTACGTTCAGTATCATCAATGATAACAAAGAATATAAGTGCTATATATCGTTGGTTGATGGTAGATTCTACCGATATGAGTATTAAGGGTGATTATGAAGCAATATCAACAGGCTACGAACAGTATGTAGCTAAAGAAGTACATAATACACAGCTTATAAACTTTTTACAGGTAATAGGGCAAATGCCAGAGGTTAAGCAGTACCTTAAACAAGAAGCATTTACAAGACCGCTTTTACGTGCATTTAATATGGAGCCAGATAAAGTTGTAAAAACTGAAGAAGAGGTAACTAAGGAAATGCAAGCCCAACAACAAGCACAGGCACAACAACTAGAACAACAAGCACAAGCTCAACAACAGGCGGCAGTTCAACAGCTACAGCAACAAGCTCAATTAAACCAACAACAAATACAAGGTCAAACACAGTCAAGTATTGCTATAGCGCAAAGTAAGGCTATGATGGATGAAAAGCAAGCAGTAGGTCAGGACCAACGGAAGCTAGAAATGCAAGAAAGGCTAGAGCTAATAAAGCAAGGTAATATTTTACATCCTGCTAACCTAGAGAATAATAGTGTACTACTGCGTGAACAAATGCAGGCAGAGCAGGCTCAAGCAGACCAACAAGCTATGATGCAAGAACAGCAAATGATTCAAGAACAAGCTAGGCAACAAGCGGCACAAAGGGATTATGAGGCCGCAGAAAATATAGAGAGGCCACAACAAGGGCCACCACAAGGAGAAATGCCAGAAGACCCATTAATGGCTGAAAGAGCACAACAAAGATTACAGGGTGGACCAGATGCAGAAAACATAAGGAGACAGGAGTTTGAACAGAATGCCCCAAGCTGATATGCTAAGGATGTTATCCCAATCTGCGGGATGGCAAGTGTACAAAGAAACTATTGAAAAAAAGATACAAGAAGCCTACGATATAATAAAGTCAAAACAATTAGTTGACCAAGAATCAGTATCAAGGCATAATGTAAGTATTGGTAAGATACAAGCATGGCAAGAAATGCTTGATATTGCCGAACCAAAATAGTAAAACTATTTAACCGCCTTTACACCGTAAGGAAAGGGCTAATATTAACCAATCCGCATAGACCGGGACATTGGAAGGAGTTATATGTCAGAAGAAGAGGTGCAAGCAGAAGAGGTAGAAGAATCGGAAGATACAGAAGCCTCTGACGAGGAACTTTGGGAACAGGAAGAAGAATCAGAAGAAACTCAAGAAGAAGCTACTGAAGAGGACACCCCTCAAGAAGAGGAATCTGAATCAGAAGAAGAAACTGAGGAAGAAGAAGAAGAAGATTCTGAGGAAAAACCTGATGAACCACAGCATGACTATGAAGCCCGTTACAAAGATTTAGAGCGTGAGTTTCACAAAAGGAATGAAGAGTCTGCTAGGCTAAAAGAAGACCTCAATGAGTTTAGGCTCAGAGATGTTGAGCGAGAACAGGTATTAAGTAGAGTGAAGCAAGGACTTTCAGAAACGGAAGCACCCCCTGCCGATCCAACTAATGCAGATAAGTTCTTTAATAAAGCAGACAAAGAAACTATGGAAGAGTTCTCTGAACTTTCTTCTACGTTTAGAAAAATGATCCAACATGAGATGGCTAAAGCCGGAACATCTGTGCAAGAAGCTACTCTACAGGCTCAGGAACGTATTAAACAGTTAGAAGAGCAGAATAAAGAGAGCAACTATCAGCAGTTCCTAAGTTATCATCAAGATTATATGTTAGATAAAGTAGGAGAAGACTACAGAGAAATAGACAAAGACCCTGATTTTCAGTCTTTTGTTTTAGCTAGTCCTGCAATGACAAAGATGATGACAGAATCAACTGATCCTGTAGATCATGCTTCCGTAATGGATTTATTCCTAAGTACCGAACAAGGTCAGAATGCATGGCGACCTCCTCAAGAGGAAGAGAAGCCAGTTCCTAAAAAAGCAAGCACGAACAGACAGTCTAAAAGGGCCGCCGCAACAGGTCTTTTAGGTAATTCCGCCCCCGTAAAAAATAAAAATATGGACAATATGTCCGATGAAGAATTATGGGAAGCAATTCCCGATTAACAATAAAATAGATAGGAGTAATTATGGCAGTTTATGGCGGAACAGGATCAGTCTCAGGATCAGCTTACGGTGATCTTAGCAAGAACGATGCTTTCACTATTCAAAAGAAGATGTTACCAATTGCAAAACGTCTTCTAACATTTGCGAAATTCGCACAAAAAGAAACAAAACCACAAAAACAAGGGCTAGAGATTAGGCACCGCAGATATGAGCGGTTCCCTATTGTTGATACCCCTATGGCTGAGGGTGTAACTCCTGACTTTGTAAGTCTTGAGCATACAACTCTTAGGCACACACTAAAACAGTATGGATCATACGTTAATACTACTGACGTAATGTTAGCGGCATCTCACGATCCAGTCCTCAAGGTAATCTCTGAGCGACAAGCACAGCAAGCAGGTGAGACAGTTGACTTCATTAGTTATAAGGCATTCCGTGCCGGAACTCAGGTGAAGTATGTTGGAACTTCTGCTTCTGCACGTTCAGACGTAGATATGCATATTGGTGGAGCAGTAACATCTGCTAACAGCCCCGGTGCTAATGCTACGCTAGGACCAATACAAACAGCAATTCGTACTCTAGAAGCAAATGATGCTAAGAAGTTAAAGAGTAAATTAAAGGCATCAGTTGGTATTGCTACAGAGCCAATTCGTGAATCATTCATTGCAATTTGCCACCCTGATTTACGTCAGGACATTCAAGCACTTCCGGGCTTTGTTGCCGTAGAGAAGTACTCTGACCAAGGTGATGCAATCGAAGGTGAGATTGGTGGTGTAGAGGGTGTACGTTTTATTACTACAACTCAAGCAATCCCATTTAAGGATGCAGGCGATACTAACGGTGTTGCTAACTGTGTATCCACAGGCGGATCAAATTGTGATGTTTACCCTGTATTAATTATGGGTGAAGATGCAATTGGTTGTGCAACATTAGGTGGAATGGATTCACTCCGCTCTAAAGTTGTTATGCCTAAGCCCGGACCCGGCGATCCACTCGGACAGCGTGGTACGGTTGCATGGGATACATTCTACTCATGTATAATTCTTCAAGACTTATATATGTATAGACTTGAAGTAGCGGCTACGAAACTTTCGTAATCTAACTTAACAGCCCTTCCAATGGGAGGGCTTCACATTTAATTAAGGACAAATAATATGGATAGTATAAGAACTAATATAGTTAATGCTCCACAAATGTCTGCGTGTGATTTTGTCAATTTTGCTGACGGCTCTACATGGTCTGCGGCAACATATCAGCGTGTGATATTTATTCCATTAGATGCAAGAGTCTGTGGTTTTGGAGTAGCAGTAAGTGATGGGGCAACAACCACATCAGGTACAAACACAGTTGAAATTGGTAATATTGCAGGTACATTACAGACCGATACAGGAATGGTTAACGTATCAGCAAGTGCCGATCCAAATGCATACTGTACAGCAGTAAACATAGAAGCGGCAGGATTTTCCGGCCCTGAAGGTAATGCAGGAGTAGAGATAATGGGCAAACCACCAACGGTTGTAAGTTCAGCATCTTATACATATGCTCCAAGCCTTACAGCACAATGGTCTACATCAGGAGAAAAAGTAGCTCCTGTAGTTGGAACTATTGTACTTGGTGATGCTCAAACAGCAGGCGCATTTCATTGGTGGGTTAATTATTGTTTTGATGCCAACATTGTTTGGAATCAGGCAGACTTAGCCTAAGCATAATTCAGTAGTGGGTGGCATTTAGTCACCCACATTCTAACAACGGAGATATAAAAGGAGTACTATGTCAGTAGCAGGCGGTTTATTACCTAGTGAGGGTTTACCAAGTCAAAAAAGACATGATGGCTATGCCCCGGCAGGTGAAGGTAAATTTGTCGTATTACCTAACGGAATGAAAATGGCGGCTGAGTATAAAAAAGGGGATACAGTACCAGAAGGATTCGCTGTAATTAATATTGATTATGGTGCCGATAATACAGAAATGGGTCCAGTTCCAGTAACACATGGAGATTGGACTATCGTTATCCCAAGAGGATCAAATAGATTAGTTCCTCTTCAACATATGAACATACTGAATGATGCTGTATCAACCGACTACTTTCAACGGGATCTCTCTCAGGGTCTTACATCTAGGTCTAGTAGAAGATTTAACTTTCAAGTAATAAAGTATCCTAAAACTGGACAGAAGGCAGGAGTAGAGTTTAATGAATCTTCTGACCCTATTACGAAAGAAGATGTTGAAAATGCGATAGAACGTCATGAGGTGATTGACCTTGACCAAGATTAATGAATCAAAAACAAATAAGAGAACGTGTTGAAACAGCATTACAAGACTCAGGAAACAGGCATTGGTCTGATGGTGAGATAAATACATATATTAATGATGCTCTAAATGAATTTACAAGGCGTGTAAGGTATCCTCAAATAGAGGGATTTGCAACTAATCCTTCATCTGGCACTACTATAGGTGAGGCCACAAAGACAGGAACACTTACTGCCGATAGTAAAACTGCAACTATAACATTTGATACTGCACATGGATACGCAGAAGATGATGCTATTAATGTTGTTGATGGTGCTCCTAGTCAATATGTTGGGACATTTATTGTTTCTGTTCCATCCACAACTACTATAACTTACAGGGTAACCACTACAGCCAGTGTAACTGACTCTAGTGTGTCTGTATTTAGAGTAGGCCCAATATTTACAATCCCTAGTACAATTGCAGAAATAGTTTCTATTTCTCTTGATGGTAGAGAACTTAATATATTTACTGAATCAGAATTAAATGCGGCGGCAAGTATAAATGGGAACAGACACTTTATGCTTGAATCTTCAATGGGGTTACATCCTAACGCATTCTCCACTACTATAACTTCTACAGACAATACACCAAGATGGCGTGAACAGAATGGCCCTATAGAAGGTGCTGTGTTTAACAATAGGACATCATCTACATTTAGAATATATCCCCTGCCTAAAGATACTAAAGACATATATAAAGATAAGGATGCAACAACTAAAATTTTTCATTCTTTAAAGGTAAGAGGAGTACCTCTAGATAGTTCATTAGCTTCAGATACAACAAGCCCAAAGGTTAATGCATACTGGCATGAGAGCCTAGTATGGGGCGCACTAGAACGTGCATACCTAAAAGAATCACAACAACGTAATGCAGAGAAATCAGGATTTTACAGACAGAAGTTCTTGGAAAATGTAGCACAAGCAAGTACAATGGAAGGTATGACATCAGGAGCATTATCTGAGGGTCGTAACCAATCAGGCTTTGTAGTAAATAGAGGATTATAATGGCTGAATATAAGTCAAAAATTCCATCATCTCCTGCATGGACTAGAAAGGCGGGGAAAAGCCCTAAAGGCGGATTAAACGCAAAAGGAAGAGCATCATATAATAGAGCTACAGGAGGGAACTTAAAAGCCCCTAGCAAGAAAGTAGGTAACCCTAGAAGAAAATCTTTCTGTGCTAGAATGAAAGGTATGAAAAAGAAACTAACATCAGCTAAAACAGCAAATGATCCAGATTCAAGGATCAATAAATCTCTAAGGGCATGGAACTGCTAATGCATAAAGGATCAAAACACGGACTATATCATAATATTCACGCTAAACGCAAAAGAATAGCAAAAGGTAGCGGAGAAAAAATGCGTAAAGTAGGTAGCAAAGGAGCACCTACAACAAAAGCATTTAAACAATCAGCCAAAACAGCAAAATCTAAAGGTCTTTTAGGGTCAAGAGGATTATACTAATGTATAACAAGGCTAAGTACGATAAGGAGTTTAACAAAAAACCTGAGCAAAGGGCTAAACGTGCAGAGCTTAATAGATACAACCGTAGAAAGGGCACATATGGTAATGGTGATGGTCTAGATGCATCCCATATAGGTGGAAAAATAGTAGGTTTTGAATCAGAAAAAAAGAATCGTGGCAGGGCAGAGAAGAGTAGGCTAAAAGCAAGACCTAAGCCTAAGAGAAAAAGGATATACAAAGCAGGCGAAGATTTACTATCAAAGTATTATGGTAGTTGGGCACAAAAACAAAAAGCAAAAGGGTAATCATGCGATATGTAAAGAAAGACAAAACATTAAAAGGTACTGAAACACGTGCTGATATATGGGAGCAAGCAATTTCTGGTGGTGCAGGGGGAGGAGCTAGACGCACTTCAAAGAAAGCCAAGAAGAAGTCACCTGAGATTTCCCGCTCTGAAAAAGAAACTGGAGTCTCCCATGCTGAAGCAGAGAGATTATTTGGGGATTGGTTAAAAAAGGGAGGAAAACCCCGGAAGAATATGTTGGAACAGGTGGATAAAGCCAGCCGTAAGAATATGAAGAAAATGATGAAAAGTCCAGATTATGGGAAAAAGTTTACCTTTTCTAAAAAGTTAAAGAAAATGGTGGGATTAGAATGAGCGCAGGCGTATACAACATTGAGATAGAACAGGGAGCAGATTACTCTCTTGCGGTAACTTACAAAGACTCCGCAGGTGCAGTATTTGATTTGTCTTCTGGTTACACAGCAACAATGAATATTAAGGAGTCATACTTAGATTCAACCGCTATTGACAGTTTGACTACTGCTACAGGAGAGATTATACTATCTAATGGTATTGGAACTTCTGTTACAGGCACAATAGCTGTAGATTCTAGTCAGACAGTAGTAACTGTAACTATAGATAGCGGCGAACATGGTTTTAACACAGGTGATTTTATAAACATATCTGGTGGTGCTCCTCAAGAATATAATGGGGTTTTTGAAATAACCTCTACTCCAACAGCTTCTACCTTTACTTATGATGCAGTATCAGGTGATACAATAACAGACACATCTGTAGCGTTTTACAAAATACAAGCAAACATATCTATTGAAATTGGTCATGGAACAACTGCAACATACGACTTTAGCCAAGGATTTTATGACCTTGAACTTAGTCAGGCAAGCACAAATGCAAAGGTATTAAGAGGCAAGGTAAATCTAATTAGAGAGTTAATGTAATATGGCGGCAAATCAAGTAACAGTAGCAACACCGGGTCCGGCAGGGGTAGCAGGTCTTACCTTTGAAGGAGCATGGGTTAGTGGAGATGTTTACCAAGTTAGAGATGTAGTTCGTTTTTCTGACGGTAATTTATATATAGTTAATGTACAGCATACAGCATCTAATTCTAATACCCCCCTGTTAAATACATCATACTGGACACTGTTTATTAATGCAGATGATTCCTTCCAATGGGCTACAAAAGCAAAACACACTCTAATAGGTGACTCGCTAGGAAACTCAGGATATAGCGCATTACATCAAGCAGGAAAAGCACAGGATTGGGCTGTACTAACAACAGATGCAGTAACTAATGATGCAAACAGTGGAGATGTTGGTTACTCAGCTAAGGCGTGGGCTATAGGCGGTACTGAAGTTACAAGCACAGCTTCTAGAGGGGCCGCTAAAGAGTGGGCTACAACTACAGGAGCAAAAGTAGATGGTGGCTCTGGTGATTATAGTGCTAAGGAATATGCTATTGGAACGACAGCATCTACAGGTGGTAGTGCTAAAGACTTTGCTGTTTATGTAGGAGGTGGAGTTAGGGGATCAACCTCAGATCATTCCGCTAAAGCATGGGCTGTAGGTGGCACAGGTGTCACAACTACTAGCAGTAAGGGTGCCGCAAAGGAATGGGCCACTACTACAGGTGGAGCAGTAGACACAAGTGAATATTCTGCTAAAGAGTATGCAATTGGTACAACGGCAACTAGCTCTAAGACATATGCAACTAAAGTTGATGGTGCGGTTACTGGAACAGATTTTTCTGCAAAAGCATGGGCGATAGGCGGAACTAATGTAACTACAACGGCAAGTAGAGGAGCGGCTAAGGAGTGGGCGACTACAACTGGTGGTGCAGTAGATACATCAGAGTATTCATCAAAAGAATATGCAATAGGAACTACAGCAACAAGTTCAAAGACATACGCCACTAAGGTAGACGGAGCAGTTACAGGAACAGACTATAGTGCAAAGGCATGGGCTATTGGAGGAACAGGAGTTACGGATACATCCTCTAGGGGTGCGGCAAAAGAATGGGCAATAGAAACCAGTGGCACAGTAGATGGAACTTCCTATTCTTCAAAGGAGTATGCGGCAGGAACACAGGGTAGTACAGGAGGAAGTGCAAAAAATTGGGCAACACAATTTGGTGCAGATGTTACAGGAGCATCTACTGGCGATATGTCATCTAAAGAATGGGCTGTAGGAACACTAGGAAGAGGAGTAGCAAGTGAAGGATCAAGTAAGGATTGGGCTACATATACCGCAGGCACAGTAGACAACTCAGGTTATTCTTCATTATATCATGCAAATGCCGCTTCAGCTTCAGCAACAGCCGCTAAGAATAGTGCGGCGGCAGTAGCACAGGTATATGATGCATTTGATGATAAGTACTTAGGATCAATGCCAGATGCAAACGTATTCACAGCATCCTCAAGTAGTGGTTTATTAATAACAGATAACACGCATGGTTTATCAGATGGAAATATTATACAGGTAGCAAACTCAGGAGGTGCATTACCGGGTAATCTAAGTGCATCTACTAATTACCATGTACGAGATAAAACAGCGAACACATTTAAGTTAGCAACAAGTGCAGGTGGTTCAGCTATAGCATACAGTAGTGCAGGTAGTGGAACTAACACTTGGCACTATGGTAGCCCTACAACTACAGGTACTTGGGCTATTAATTCATCATCTATTACAGTAGCTAGTGCAACAGGAATAAGGGTAGGTCAAAAGGTCGCAGGTACAGGCGTACCAACATCACCAGTTCCTAATGTTATTTCAATTGATGGCACAACAATAGTCATATCAGAGAATATGGCGGCGGCAGGATCAGGCGTATCACTAACATTTAGTAGTTTGGGGATAAACGGCCCATTTAGCACAACGGCAGACGGACCAACTACTGATAATGATGGTGGAGCTTTATCTGATGGTCTCCTTTATTTTAACACTACTGATAACAATATGATGGTCTATAAGAGTACTGGATCATCGTGGGTAGCGGCATCAAGCTCAGGTAGTATATCATTGATAGTACATAAGTTTACTGCAAGTGGCTCAGAAACCTCTGTATCTGCGGCTTCATTCTCTCCAACTTTAACTTACACAGTAGACAATATTATAGTATTCTTAAATGGAGTAAGATTAGATGCAACAGACTACACAGCTACAAATGGTAATGACATTACTGGATTAGCGGCTTTAGCGGCCTCAGACGAGCTTGTTGTATATGCCTATAAAGCCTTTGAAGTAGGAAATGTAGTATCTGCTTCATCAGGGGGAACTTTTGGTGGCCTTGTAACAATGGGTCAAGGAATAAAAATACAAGAAGGAATTGAACAAGATTCAGCCACACAAAATCTTTCTGGCACTTATTCTACAGAAAAATTATTATTAAATGATTCATATTCTGTAACAGGCGATGTAAACATTACTGGTCATCTTGCATTAGGAACGATAGCCAATTCAGATATAGTAATTACAAATGATTCTTCAGCACGAACAATTACTGGAAGTGGAATATTAGAATCTGGTGAGTTAATCCAAAAAAATCATAACAATGATCTTACTGGAATGACTGGTGAAATTGGGAGTGCTGTGACTTTCCCAGCAGGACACATTATCCAAGTGGCATACAATGCAGATAATACTGTAAGATTTGGAGGTCAATCATCACCTTACGTCAGTTCATGTTTTTGCGATATTACACTTAAATCTGCAAGATCAAAAATTCTTATACAGGCAAATCCTCAACTGTATATTGGTAACAACAATATGATTGATATAAGATTTTTATACAAAACTTCTGCTGATCGATCAAATACTCTAGGTGATTATACTAATATAAGTTCTCCTAGAGAGCACGTTTTTGGACAACAACAGACAGATGATCCAAGAAATATTTGCTCAAATATTTTTCTCCAAGAACAATGGTTTCATGGTCTTTCAGTAGGAACAGTAGTAAATGTAGCTATATCAATTGTTCGGGGCGACAATATAATTGCTTCAGATATTAGTAACAATCGATCTTGGGAAGCAAGCGATAATGGGATTATTTCAACTATGACATTATGGGAAGTTGCAACTTGACAAAGCAGATGCAGTAGAGGTAGTTAAAACCAAATATTTAAAGGAGTAAAAAACAATGGCAAATTTAATAATAAAACCTACTAGTGGTGGGTTACTAAAATTACAGGAAGATGGTGGAACAGATGCTATTTCTATAGGTACAGATGGTAAATCTACCATCACAAACGCAATTATAACGGCATGGACACCACCCGCTGGAACAGTTTTACAAGTAGTAAGTGCAACAAAAACGGCTCAACAATCATCAGCTAGTGGAAATAATATTTGGACTGCAATAACAGATTTAGATTTGGCAATAACACCATCTGCTACTTCAAGTAAAGTTTTAGTTACATATCATATTAATGTAGCACAATCAACTGGAAGTCATACTGGTGTCGGTATCGGATTGTATCGTGGAGGAAATATTTTAGTTGCGGCTACAGGAGATTCTACTTCTAATGATAGAACAAGAGTAACTTCAGGTGTAATACATTATAATCATAATGATGGTAATGCTTATAGTGGAACACATTCAATGACATTTTTAGATTCACCATCCACAACATCGGCAACAACTTATCAACCATACCTTTATAATGCATCTGGATCAGCTTTTACATCTTATGTTAATAGAGATCAAGGTGGAACAAATAATCTTTATGCATCAAATGCAATTTCAACTATAACTTGTATGGAAATTAAAGGATAATAAAAAATAATGCGACATGAAGCTATTAGGGAAATTTACCCTAATATTGGAACTATTTGTGATGTACAAGGTGTTTTTGATATTGATGGAAATCCTGTTGAAGTGGATGAAGTTGAGGTTCAAAAAGTTGTAGATAGACTTACAAAGGAAAATAAACTCATTCAATATAAAAACGATAGAGCACCTAGATACCCACTTATTGCAGATCAGTTGGATGACTTATTTCATCAAGGGGCATTTTCAAAAGAAATGACTGAAAAAATTCAAAAAGTAAAAACAAAATGGCCTAAAGATAATTCCGGCCCAATAAATTAATTTTTTATAACTTTAATAGAAGTTAAAAAATACTATGAGCAGAGCAAGAGTAATCGCAGATTATGCAAAACAAACAACTGATTTAGCTACTCAGGCAGAGTTAGATGCAATTAAAGTTTCAGGTGAAGCACACATAATCCCCGGTGTGCTGTATCCTGCTTATCGTGGATTATTGGCAGGAAATACTACTGGACGTACATTTGTAGATTCGGGAGGAACTGGTCATGCTATTGGAGCATCAGGAAAAGCACGAGTTTCACATACCGCAGGACTTAAAAAAATAGGTAATAGTTCTTTAAGATTTGATGGCTATGATGGAGATTTTCTTACTATTGCAGATCATGCAGACTTTGATCGTGATACAGGTGGTGATTTTACTTGGGAGATGTGGGTTAATATTGATGGATACCAGACAAATTATACAACATTACTAGGTTCTTTAGATTCTGATATTAGAATGACTATTGGCCCGGATTCATCAACAGCACCTAAATTTTCTGTTTATGGGCCGTGGGGTTCTCATTTGACTACAACTACTACTCTTTCTCTTTTTACTTGGCATCATTTTGCTTACGTCAGGGATAGTGGAACAATAAGACTTTATGTTAATGGAGTACAGGAAGCAACACTGAGCAATACAAGTGATATAGACCCAGACCTTATTAGAATAGGACAGTATACTAATACAACTTTATTCTTTAAAGGAAACCTAGATGAAATTAGATTTTCTGATAATGCTCGTTATACATCAGGTACTACTTTTACACCGTCAACAACTGCCTTTTCTTCTGATGGAAATACAAAACTTTTAATTCATTCAAATGAAACTTTGGCACATTCTGGAACATATGGTACTGCACAATCAGATGGTTTTAGCTACTACTACACAGACATCAAGGGAAGCAAGCCGATAAAAGACCCTAGAATTGGTGGTCATTTTGGTAGTCATAGACATAAGGTTCGTTCATTACAAAAATTAAAACAAGAAACTGCTACTCATGCAGATGATGTTTATTCAGTAGATGGTCGAGAGTGGATGAGGTATGTCGGAGGTGATGGAACTGATGTTTTTAATGATTCTGCTGGTAACGGAGTCCACATGACTAATGCAGGAGATTCATTAGAAATTACAGGGTATTTTAATGATATGAATCTTAGTATGTACTCAGGAAGTTCTTATGACGCTTACACTTTGTATATTGATGGAGGTGTTGGAGCATCTAAAACAAATCCTGCCGGAGTAGCTAGTCCGTTAGCAAGTAGGTTTGTTGATCCAAGTTCAGTTGTTAATGTAGGATTAGGTGCAACATTAGGTATTCATACTGTCAAAATAGCTAAAGAAGGGGATTCGTTATACTTTTACAATATAGATTTAATAGCTCAAGACACTTCTTCAGATGCCAACAAAGTCAAGATACAAATACCTTCACAGAACGTAGTTTCCTATGGTAAAAAGTTCACAGTCTCAGGAACACCACACTATGACCCATTTAATGGAATGTCTGGAGCAAAGACTCTTACACAGTTAGGAGACTATATAGATACTGCAACTTCTTTAGGGATGGATAACTGGAAAGCAGGAACATCAAATTATTATAAGCCTTTCAATGGTGGTAGAGTTGTCAAATGGGTAGACACAAGTGGTACAATAAAAACTTCAGTTACTATGATGCCTCCAAATGCCCAGAATTTTGCTTCTCAAGCTGTTGATGCTTATTCTGATGGAGAAGTACAGGCTGGAACGAATAATCATGCAATTACGTTTAATACAAGTGCAGTAGACTACTCACTTTCTGAACTTGCCAAATCATTTCATTGGAGAGAATTTGGTAATGGAGGAGCAAATGGAACTGGTGGTCTTGGTACAAGTCTTACATATGCAGATTTTTCAATGTTAACTACAAATGCTGATTATGTTGCCTATGCAATGGATGATGGATTAACGTCAATGCAAGGTGAAGTTAATGGAGATGATGGAAATAATGGAAATTGGTATGCAGGAGGTGGTAATTCTGTTTGGATTACATTTATTGGTACTGGTATTGGTTTTCAAGATGATAAAATAGGTACAAGTGCTGAAATAGCCAATGGAACTTATGCACAAAATTTAGCTTATGGAAGTCATATTTTAAGATTAGAAAGAAGTAGTCCTTATGATGTATGGGTAGATGGATTCCATATTTCAGATGCAGCATTAGTTTCTACTGATTTTATTGGAGGAAAATTTATAGATTTTCACCAACCTAAAATGCCTCCTATACCAGTTGATTGTGTAGTCATTGCAGATTATATGCTGATGGCAGATTTTGTTTTACAGAATGGTCACAACACTGCACATGACACAAAATGTTCTAAGGGAGTCAGATTCCAAAGTCATTCTAGAGATGTTCATTATAATGACCAAACAAGTGTTTCTGGTAATATTTATGATGATGGTTCATGGCCCGGAATGGGGTATCGTACAAGTGGTAATTCCAGTTCTGGGCAAACTGCTAATAAATATAGTATTCCTGCATTTGGTACTACTTTTATAGCTGAAGGATTTGATGGTGATGATAGAAATGATTGTTTTATAGATGATTCAGATGTAGCTCAAGATACTAACTCCACAAATAATAATGTACATGGTGATATTGTTACACCAAATTCCGCAGTAGTATTAGGACAACATAAATTTGCAGTTCATGGAATATCAGGAGGTGCAAGTTCTCCTTATTTAAGTCGAATTGGGTTTCATATTGTTACTCCAATTCATACATCTTCACATTACCAATTTTTTGAATCTCCTTTATTAAAGGAACTAATTGGAGGTGATAGAAATATGGAACAAACTAACTTAGTTGTAACTCCAGACGGAAAAAGTTGGGATCAAGTAACTAGAGACACAAGTTACATTGGAAATAAGGTATTAAATGTTAATTCTAATACTTCTTATGCGGCTGGTGCTGTAGTAATTTTTGATGATACAAGAGGAAACCACAGACACCCTGCATCAAATTGGTATAATAAAGATTTTGCTATTGCTAACAACAGATTTATTTGTTTAGTAGATGGTGAATATCAAATTTATTGTATTTCTAATTCAGATCAAGCAGTTGGCCCTGAAATAATACTTGGTAGAGGTAATTCAGAATGGGGGATGGTAGCCGCAGGATATGACGAATCTTCTCCAAGTATAGTTTGTAATTTAAGCAGAGGAGATTTTGTAAAAATAGAAGGTCATTGGGATGGGAATCATGATCGTAACCAATTTTGGATAGTGAGATTAAGCTAATGTACATATCGCATAAATCAAATGTTATTCAATCTGTTCATGTAACAGAGTGGCAATGTAGAATGGTATCTAAAGGAATGTCCAAATTTGAATATTGGGCATGGGAAAAAACAATTACCAATAAAGATGGAGTAATAACTTATCCTTCAGAAAATTTTACAATAGTTAAATGCAACGATGAAAATGTACAACAAAGACTTGGACAATTAAGAGATTATCAAGCTGATGGAGTTTTTAACATTAAATACTATGCTTCCAAACGTGATGCAGAAGAAATACTGGACATGGATGGTAAAAGCTACGATCCAAAGCAGTATGTTAGTTCTCATTTTGTACCAGATGACACAGCAAAAGATGCAAGGCTACTGGCAGATAAGTGGGCTAATGTAAGAAGTAAAAGGGATAGAAAACTAGCAGAGACAGACTATTTAGCTCTTGCGGATTCGGCGACAATGAGTGATAGTGTAAAAAATTACAGACAGGCACTTAGGGATGTGCCGGAGGATAATGCTGATCCAGACAGCATTAGTTGGCCTTCTAAACCGTAATTTTAAGGGAACTATCTTTACTTTGCGAAGAAATCTGTTAAGAACAGTTATCCTTGGAGGGATAGCATTACTTGCAAGCCCTGTTATGGGGTCTCCTGTAAGATGGAGACCTTTAGGCTATATACCACAATTAGAATGTAAGTGTGGTTGTGGGCAATGTAAAATGGATGATGATTTTATGCGCAGATTCCATAGTCTAAGAAAAGAATGGATGGCACTTACGCATACTGATTTAATTCCAATGATTTCTTCTGGATATAGATGTGAGAATCATCCAGTAGAAAAAAGAAAAATTTATGGCAAGGGACCGCATACAAGAGGTAAGGCTGTAGACATAAAGGTATCTGGGAAAAAGGCAACCCTGCTATATAAAATTAGTAAAAAATATATGACAGGAATAGGGGTATCTCAACGTTCTAGGAGGAAAAAAAGTCGGTACATACATCTTGACTCTTTATCTCCTAGAGAAGCTAGAAGACCAACAACATGGGTATACAGATAAAAATATTATTAGTCATCCTTTTTTTAAGCGGATGTACTGCTTTAACACCTGTAAAAGAACCAGAAGAGGTTAAAAAAAATCGCTTTAATGGTAATTATACAGCACTGCACATAAGAAGTATGTGGACAATTTGTTCTGTTAAGTATGCTAGTTATCGCATTCCTGCATTAGTCTATACACCAATTTGTGATTGCAGTGTAGACTATATGCGTAAAAGCTATAGTCCAGAAGAGGTATTAAACCTTAGTGACAATGAATCAAGAAGGATTGGGCCAATTATTAGTGATTTATGTAATAATAACCCAAAACCTATTCCAACAACATTATAGGAGACAATATGAAAAAAGAAGTAGAAGAACAAGATTATATGGTTTATAATTTTAAGTGGAAAGAAATAAAAGGAGAGTGGCAGACATTAGAAGTTATAGCACACAAGTTTTATGAAGAATCTGACAGGATGGTTTTATTCAAACAAAATGGAGGAATATTTGAGATTCCTTGTTGGAGCGAAAATTATTCTGATCTTGGAGAAGATTGGGCTGAAAAAGTAAAAAAACAAAAAAATGATGAATTAGAAACGAATAAGGAAGGCGATGCCAGTACATGAAAATCTACAGCAAATCCATGAGCACCAGATATATAAAACGGTTGCACCACTTGTCAGCATTGCACTTGTTGGTTGCGTAACTTGGCTTCTTACAATGATCCTTGATCTTGAAAATAAAGCATTGAGTAACGAGCAAAAAATTATACATTATCAACAAGATGCAGAAGATGCGTGGGAAGAAATTGAAGATTTAAGACGTACAGTAATTGATCTAAGAATATATCTAGGTAACGGATACAGAAGTTCACCACATGACTAACAAATCTATGAGTGTAAATAATATTTTATTAGTATTAGGTTCCTTAGTAGTTGGTTCAATATCTTGGCTACTTCTTACAGTTTCAGAGTTGAGTGGGGATGTAAAAGTGATTAGATTCCAATTGAATCAAAATAGTGAACAATTAAAAATTTTAACAAACAATAAAGGAGAACAATGATAAATCCAGTGGCTTGCGTAAAGTGTGCTAATAGCATTAAGGATCGTATTGAAGGACTAGACCCCCGTGAGTGGATTAAAGAAGCGGCTGAACACACAGTTAAAAAATGCATTGGCAAATCACCAAAGGAAATAGAAAAACATTTTATTAACAGGCTTGAAAAAAATATGAAAAAAGCAAAAAAAGATATATCTAATCCAAAGGCTTTTGCTGAAAAGATGTGGAAAAAGTTAAAACATAAATGCACTTAGGAGATTAATATGACAGTTAACGAGAAGGTACAATTAACTAGGTTTTATGCTAGATTTGCAATTGCTATAGTTGCAATGGCAATCTTCAGTTACATAGTACATATGATGTTAGTTGCAAGTGATGAAATGACCACATCATCAAAAGACCTGCTTAATATTTTAATAGGGGCGTTTATACCAATACTGGCAGGAATTGCCAAGTTTTACTTTGAATCAGGCGGTGATCTTCACCAAGAGGAAGAACATAAATTACTGCCTCCACCCTCATCAAATGGAGTAGAAAATGAATCCGGCGTTACTAATTAATATTATTAAAAGTATGGTAGTTGATAAAGCACAAGACCTAGCAGTAGAGCACGTTCAGAAGGCTATAGACGACAATCTCAACGACAACCAGAAGAAGCTACTGGATGCTGTAGTAGAAGAGATGCCAGATAATCCGTTCAAGTCTATCAAAGAATTATTTAGCTGATGAAACTAAGTAAAAACTTTTCTTTAAGAGAGCTAACACGTAGTCAAACAGCTATTAGAAAAAACATTAAAAATGAACCTGAGCAGGAACAGCTTATAAATTTAGCTGTTCTTACCTCAGCAATATTACAACCCTGTCGCAATAAGTTTGGTTCAATATCAATTAATTCTGGACTAAGAGTATTAGAGTTAAATCGTGCAATAGGAAGCGGTGATAAAAGTCAACACGTCCAAGGGCAAGCCGCAGATTTTGAAGCTAACTCAGTTAGCAACGCTGAACTAGCTGAATGGATTAAAGAGAACCTAGAATTTGACCAGTTAATTCTTGAATACCCCGGTAGTGATCCTAGAGATGGTTGGGTTCACTGCTCATTTAATAGAATAGAAAATAGAGGTAAAGTTCTTACGGCAGTTAAGGAAAATGGAAAGACAGTTTATAAGGAAGGTCTTATATATAAGTAATTGAGACAATGGCTAAGAAAAAAATACGTACAGGGAATGGTAACCCTTATAGAGATAAACGCAAACAAAAAGAAGAGAAAAGAGAAGAATGAGTACACTCAAAGTAAACGAAGTTAGGCACCTCAGTAATACAGGAACAGCAAACATTGTTCTTGAATCTAACAACAACACAAACCTACAAACTGCAAGTACAAAGGCTCTAAGTGTTGACGGTACACTAACTGTAACAGGAGTTTCTACATTCAATGGTAATTTAGTAGTTGGTAACGCTAGTACAGATACAGTGGAACTTACAGCAACAGTTAGCGGTTCTGCAAACTACTCAGGATTTACTGGTGAAATACGAATGTACGCAGGTAATGCGGCAGGTAACAGCCCTCCTACAGGTTGGCTATACTGCAACGGGGATACTATAGGTCAATCACAAGGAGATAAACAAAGCACTACATATCAAGCTCTGTTTAATTTATTAAAAGAATCAAATGATTTTGGTAATGCAAGTAGTGCTGTATGGGGAACTAACACAGTAAAACTTCCAGATTTTAGATCAAGGGCACCAGTAGGAATACATACAGGAGCCGCTAATGCTATAGGGTCAGGTCTTACTGCAAGGACATTAGGTGATACCGCAGGTGCAGAAACTCACGCATTAACAGTTGCAGAATTAGCAGAACACAATCATGGTGCTACATCAGCCAATCCTTCTAACTGGACTATATCAGGTTCTCTGCCGAATCACTTACACTCAAATACTCACCAACATACGATTGCATCGCAAAATACAAGTACAGAACCGCTAGTAGATTTAACAACTAATGGTAAAGGAACGGCAGGCAATTTTGATCGTTTGGTTAGATTATCAAATGCAGGCGCAGGTACTACTGCGGCTCAAGTTGATGTTACAAGCGGTGAACCTGATTTAATAACTACTGGCGTAATAAAAGATGTTCCTGCACACGAACATACTTTTTCTGGTAATACCGCAGATTATACAGGCAATACAGGTAATCCAACAGCTAATCCTACAGTCACACTAGCTAATACTAATCATACGCATACAATAACCACTACAAATGCAACTCATAATAGTGTTGTAGCCGCCAATACAGCGCACAACAACTTATCACCTATAATTGCAGTCAATTACATTATTAAAATTTGATGAATGGCTTTAGACAGACAGATAGACTTTACTGGCGGATTAAACACAAGGATTCCTGCCCACAAGTTACCAGAAAACATGGTCCAAGCGGCGACCAACGTAGACTTCTCACATGGAGATATACGCCCTGACAGAGGTATAGGCGGAGATGGTGGTGGTCAACAATACTACTACGAAAAAGGAGCTTCTTGGGTTAGTACAGAAGGAATAGGAGGGCAGACCTCTTTCCCCATAACTGTTATTGAAGAAGGTGCATCAACTACACATACAGTACCTACAACAAACTTAGGCAATCCACTTACAATCAAAGAGACAGGTACATTCCAAGTTGGAATGACTGATACAGTCACAGCAACTCATGGATCAAACCTTCTTACGACTGCATCAGGCGCACATGGTCTTGTAGTCAATGACACAATAGTACTAGCAGGAACAGATGTACCTGACGGTCTTGTAGCAGGCACTACATACTTTATTAAGACTACCCCTGCGGTTAATACAATGACACTATCTGCTACGGCAGGGGGTACTGAGTTAGCCTTGTCAGACAATGGTTCTGGAACAATCACACTCACCTCAGTAACATCAACAATAGTAAATGACACAGCATTAAGTTTGGGTGCAGTATCATCATTTGCAGAGTATAACGATGACCTATATATGGGTCGTGATGGTTTTCAAATAACTGCAACTACAATTACAAGTGGCTCTACCTCAGTTACATTAGCCGCCGCAGATGTAGTGAAGGTAGTTGTATCTGATGGAATTACAGGCACAGGAATAGCCAAGAACACTACTATAGAAAGCATCAACTATGGAACAAGCGTTGTCACATTAAATCAAGCGGCTACAGCCAGTGGTTCTAGTGTTTTAGTCTCTATAAATACAACTCCTGTTCGTTTAATGGATGGAATACTTAGTAAGATTTATCCTATAGAAATTCCCAAGGTAGTGCCATTAAGTTCTTCTATTGCACAATTACCATATACGGCTCAAGGAGATCGTCAAGGTGCAATGCATTCAACAAAGTGGTTTACTCAAGATTTTCCTATACCATTCCAGTATGGTATAGCTAAATTTGATGATGCAAGTGGTGCAGAAGCAGGAATATCAGACCTTACGCCTATTGCTCTAAGTTTAGCAAATATTGATAGCGGTACCTATGGAGTAAATCAGCCTGTTATAGTTAAATTTACAATAGATAAGACAGATGCAAACTCTGCATTGTATGGTAAGTTTGCGCTCTATCGTGTAGGTGGAACCAGTACAGTAATTAAGAAAGTAAACGATATATACCTTACCTCACAGACTGATGGTACACCATTATCCGTTGACGTTACAAGAAGCTCGGCAGGAGGTGGTGTAACTACTAGCATGGTCGATTTACAAATATCTGGGCTTCCGGCAGGCGCAGAATGGAAGGCTAAGTGGTATGGATATGGAGAGAGTACAAGAAGGTCATATCATTCTGGTGGTATTGGTAGTATAACTATCGGTAGTACTAACAACAACTATGGTACTGATATTCCTACAATAACCATAGCAGGGCCGGGAGGTAATGGTAAGACAGCAACAGCAAAGGCAGTACTAACAGGCACATCAATAAGTAATATCATAATAACAGATAAGGGTAGCGGTTATACAAGTGCACCAACTGTAACCATTGCAAGGGCGGATGGAAGTACTGGTAACGCTACAGCAACCGCAGTTATAGAATCAGGGTCATTTCAAGGTGAAACAACTCTTCACACTACTACAAGTGTAGTAAGATTATATGGTATTAATGATACACATAGACTAGATTTACATTTTATAGTTAAGTTTACCTCAGATGATATAAGCGGAGTGACAGGTAAACCGCACTCTGATGACACAAGAGAGTACATATTTGCAAGTACTAACCTAGAAACTACTACCATAACAGGTGATGATGGAATAGGCACTCACGCAGGATGTGGTTCAGTAATAGACTTTACACCACCAAGGGCACTTATTGAAATAGAACCTATTAATAACCCTTCAAGTGTTCCCGCTAATCTAAAGTTTCTTACTGAATTTAATAACTTTTTTATGGGAGCAGTTGAGAAAAGGTTACATATTTCTAACTATGCAAAGCCAAATAACTTTGCAATAGACGGATACTTAGACTTTGATGCACAGATAACAGGCATAATATCAAGAGGTGGTGAAGCGGCTGTATTTACTGAATTTGGATTATTCCGTGTATATGGTAATGCTCACAACGAAATGAGAAAAGTGCAGGTTCCTACAGTACATGGTTGTCCAGTAGGTGCAGACAAAACTATTGCAAAAATAAGAGATGCTATAATGTATGTCTCTCATGCAGGAATATGTTATTTTGATGGAAGGAGTGTTACTGTTTTAACAGATGAGCTTATACAGGACTTTACACGACCAAGTGCAACATTCTCAGAAAATGTCTCAGGAGTATTTGAGGACACATATT
>VTLG01010539.1_pt1 | contig 25134 bp, 20 predicted proteins | sample 4694571 | NCBI WGS metagenome assembly VTLG01 (sample SAMN12604809, study PRJNA352737) | marine metagenome | biome: ENVO:00000447; feature: ENVO:00000209|ENVO:00000569|ENVO:01000036; material: ENVO:00002151; isolation source: viral sequences binned using virsorter ...
AGTCGGTAAATTCATCGATAGATAGTGTTTCTCTGGCTGTTGTTACCGGAGTACCAAGTACGATCTTTTTTATAAAAGTTTGTTGACCTACTGTAACTTTAACAGACACTATTACCTCATTTAGTGACAGATGGAGTTATTTGTACTCTGCCTTCAAGAATTCTTTCGATGATATTATTTCCAGAACTATCTTGAAATGATAATTCTACATCATAAACGTGTCTGCCTGCTTTTAATGCGTCAGTTTGTGTATTTGTAAGTGAAAGTGTGGCAATACCACCAGTGGTATTTGTAACTACACTAGTAAAAGTTGTGGCTTCACCTGCACTATCACTGTAATTTTTCTTTAATCTTGCTGATAATGTGTGACCAGTTAAGTTTTTAGCAGCGCCATTTTTGTCTACTAAGTGTAATTCAATAGTTGCGTCGGAACCTTGATCGATTGTAAATTCTTGATATACGGCCATGAAATACTCCAGTTGATTTCTTTGTCGGACTTTACGCCCCTGCCTTTAAGACTATTTATACAAAAAGACTTTTTTAAATCATAATGCAAATCTACTACGTACTGCTTCAAAATTCTGTTTTACTTCATTAGCCGATAATACTCTATTATAATAATAAACAAATGATACTTCACCTGCACCACTTTCATAATCTCCACCACTATATAGTAAAGTTTTTCCTATTATTAACCCATCTGGCCCTGCCGCTCCTTGATTAGATCCAGCAGTTCTTGTTCTATCATTAACATAAAAGTCATAAGAATCTGAAGAAATATTTCCACAACCATGGTAAACTCTCCAGTCTGTGCTATTTTGTGCAAATGATAAAATGTTGTTGCTGTAACCACCTACCCACCCTTCTGCATAAAATGCCTCTGCGTGTCCATTCCAATGTCCTACTAAAAAATTATTATTACGGCCGCCAACAAGTCTTGCGTTGTCACTACCTGTGAATCTTGATGCACAAAAAACTGTAAAGTCAGATGAAGTTAAATCAATAGTATCATTGTCTATAAAGGTGCTACTAGAACCACTAATAACAAATATACCACCGTTAGCCGAAGAATGTGTTACGCTGTGTAATGTTGCATTATGACCATTTCCAGACATGTCTATCCAAGTAGTACCAGTGCCAGGGTATGATTTAGGATTCGCAGCGTCTAATGCTAATACTAATCCATCCTCAACTATATTAGGTCCTGCGAATACTCCCATTATAATCCGAACCTTCCTCTTATTGCGTCAAAGTTTTGTTTCATTTCAGAATCACTTAATTGTTTTGTATAAATCATGTAATAAGCTATGTCAGCACCGATATATTGATTACCAGCATATCTTCCCATTTCAAAAGATCTGCTTCCTGCTGTAACTAAATCGTAAGCTACATTTTCTTGCCCTAATAGAACTCCCGAATTACCGAATGTTTTTGTTTTTTTATCAGACCCATAAGATGAAGTATACATTGTCCAATCAAAAGCGCTGTAAGTAAAATCATGATCTGGTGGGCCCCAAAAATTATTTCGAAAACTTGAAGGGTCAAATGTTGTGGCACCATTTCTTCTTAAAGACATATGTCTTCCAGTCACACCTGTGTCACCTACATCAAATAATCCTCCACCATTAGCTCCAACTCCGTTTTTCATTTTTGCCACACAAACTATACTTCTTGGTACCGCACCTCCTATACCAAGATTAGTAACAGTCCCTTCAACAGAACCAGTAACAGTTGCATCGCACTTACCGTAATCATTAGAACCGTCTAATGAAAAGTATTTTAATCCTGCATCATTAACAAACGTAGGAGAGTTTTTAAGAGACATGTGAAACTTATTACCGCTTAGATCAAGCCAATCATTTCCAGAACCAGAATAAGATTTTGGATTACCGGCATCTAACAGTAAAACTAATCCGTCAGTAACAATCTTTGGTGAATGAAATAATCCCATTATAAACCAAACCTTCCACGTAAAGCTTGAAAGTTTGTCTTTATTTCGCTCTCTGTTAAATCTCTCTTATAAACTCTTACTAACGCGATATCTCCGTCGAAAGATCCTGGCTTATTACCAATCTGAATAGCTGTAGTGCCAAACACTGTTAGTAAATTAATACTAGTACTATTTGTTTTACTTAGTCCGTTTTTATCATACCACTTAGCTGTAGCGGAATGGTATGATCCATTATCTCTAGTTACTGCACCATAGTACCATTCTCCTACTATTACTGGCGAATCATTATTAGTATAGTTACTCTGGCCGACATAGCCAAAATTAACAGCACCTGCACCTGCCGTACTGGTATTATTTCTGATATGACAACCTATTGCTTCGTTAGCATTAGGACGAATGATACCGAATCCGGCGCCGCCAACACCAGTTGGTGCTGATTGAATTCTTATAACAAACTCTATTGTCATAGCGAGAGCGTTGCTACCGGAACCGCTATGACCCATCTTAGTTAGCAGGTGATTTGAACCACCATGATCTTGTGCGATAACGATTCTATTGTGTTCTGTTCTTGTAAAATGAAAATGAGATCTCTCTCCTTCATCAACGAAATCTGGTCCATCGCCACTGATGGTATCAAAAGTCATAAGACCATTAGTACCTACAGGATTTAAACTTAAGTCTTTCAAACCACCAGTCTTTGAACCAAACCCTGATGGGTAACACTTAGGATTTGCCATATCGAGAGAAAAGACCAATCCGTCTGTGATTGTACTTGGATTGTAGTTAACACCCATATGATATCCTATGCAGTATTAAGTTGGCCACCCATATTACTATGATTTGAACAATAGTAATATAATGTAGGTGCACTTGCTGCAACAGTTATTTTTGTATATGCACCTAAAGTCCCTGGTGTACCAACCACAGTAACTCCTGTTGTATATTCACTTCCACTACCATGAGTACCGTTTGCGGTTGTACTGAATCTTAAAGGATGGCTTCCACCGGCTGCATTTGATGCATCTGACTGTATAAAGAAATAAGTATTACCTTCAGTAAGTGTAAGTGTAGGACGTTCTACACCATCAATATAAAATGCATTAGCACTTCCTGAATCATAAGAGCCTTTTGTTGCAACAGTAACAACATACGTTGTACTTGGTGCTGCGCCTGATCTTATTGAATTAAGTGTTCCAGTAAAAGCCGTTAAATCAATGCCATCAATTGGTCTTCCTGAATCATTATTACTTACACCTGTTCCAGTAATTGGCACAGCTGGAGCTAAAGGATCACCAGCTGTATTTTCTTGAGGTACTGTACCAGTAAACGTTGCAGTTGTACCATCCGCACTATCAAAGGTTAATGAAGCGCCAACACTTAACACACCTTGATTTCCTCTGCTGACACCATTTAAAGTAGGTGTAAAATCATTAATAATAGTTGAACCCTCATTTTTAAATGTAGTTCTACCTTTAATAACATCAACATCTCCAACTCTAAACCAGTCTGTGTAACCTCCGCCGTAAAGTGCAACTACAAAATCACCATGACTACTAGGATATCCGTCACTGATACCAAGATCGGTAACTGATCCGTCGTCTCCTTGAGAGTAATATGCGGTACGACCGTAAGTTTGTATGTAGCCACTTGGATGATAACAAAATCCTACGTAGTAATTTTCACTGTAACCATTATTACCAGCAAAGTAACTTCCCATATTTAGTACAGTTACTCCTTGATATGTAAAAGTACTGCCAGTAGTTGTAAAGGTTTGTGGAGGATACCACTGTGTTCTCCATCTAAATGTATTGCTTGAGTTACCCCAATTTGTTTTATTAGTAGGACTACCTAATAGACTGAGCATATCAGTTGTACTTAAAACTTGTCCTCCAGTTTTTATAGTACCATTTGGTAAACGTATCGGTAAAGCTCCAAAACGTAATTGAATTCTGTATCTTGATCGAGATCCACCTGTTCCGAGCGCCGAAACATTATACCAATCAAATTCTACTTGTTCTGAAATATCAACAGTGAAATCACTATCAAGAACACTTATCCCTGGACTCGATGGAGTTACTGAAGTTGCTGTTGGTCTTTCTCCAGAAAAACTCCATGATTCTCCAGTTGAATCTACATTAATTACTGTCGCTGAATCATTTGCTGGTACAGAAGAATCAGTACCACCTGCTAAAGAAAAGCTTATAACATTATCATTATTATTTTGCACAACTGCTTTTTTACCTTCTATGTAACTAGTTGTCGCAGGCAATCTCATTGTAGTGCCACTAGGTAATGGCGCAGTAGCAGTTAGGTTAGTACCGAAGTATAATCCACCTTGATAATAAGGAATATTATTTGGTCTATACACATTAGCGTACCATAATGCTGTGATGTTTAAAGCTACACCACCAACTGTAATTACCCAAGTGTAAGTTCTATTGCTAACACCGTAAAATGGTGAACCACCGCCTGTAGACATAGTGTTATAACTTGTCTCAGAACCTGTAATAGTTCCTGTGCCACTCTCAAATGTAGAATTAGTACCATCGTGTTTTAATATAGCAACAGCTCCGTTATGAGGAACTCTTAATTCAAATCTTCCAGCACCTATTTGAAATAGTGCAGCAAACTGTGCACCGGGTTGTCCACTAGAACTTTGAATTACATTACTACTTCCACTAATATCTTGGAGTAATCTATTTTGATATGCTTGCCAAGTAGAGTTATTATATGAAACAACTGTAGGTGCTGAGGCAGTTACACCAGGCGGAATTGTGCCAGGAGGATTAACGGTATAATAATATTCTGGATAATAGGCATAAGCATAAGTGGGGGCATGACCACTATTATCACCGTTTCTCTTTTCTATTAAATCTACAAAATCATTTTTAGCAGGAAATGGTATATCATTATCTGATACATCTATAACAACTTGACCAGTTGAACCTATACCTTGTGTAGATGAATCCACTGTGGCGTCACCAGTACCGTTTCCGGAAAATAGTAAACTACCGGATGATGTTATAAATCCATCGCCTTTTAATGATAATTCGGTTGTATTATTGTTATGAACAATAGGACTTGAACCACCACCACTAAGGGTTTTACCATTTATATCTAAAATAATTTTTTTATGTTTAATATTGTTTGGTACAGTTATCACACCATTAACACTTTGTGTTAATTTATAAAATTGAACTGATGCGTCTGCTGTTCCACTTAAAGGTACAATAGGACCGGATGAGTCAACTTCTGCAAATCCAAGTTGTGCAACAAATGGTATTCCCATAAGTTACCTATCCTTTAACAGTTTCAATAAAAGAAAAGTGGCTTCCGTTATAAAATCCTACCGCTAATTCAACTGATGTGCCTAGTGAAACACCTTGTGAACCTGTTTTCCAATTAAGTGACAAAGTATTAGTAGAACTATCAATTTTATCAACTACTATATTTTGTCCTATCTCTAAACTCCCTGGTTCAATGCTTAATGTCATATTACCAGTACAACTTACTCTTAAATATTGATCATTATTGGCCGTAGGAGCAAATGATTGTGCTCCTGCACCTGACTTAATAGGAGGTAAATCTCCTTTACCCGGTCCTCTAAATACAAAAGTACCGTTGGTTGCATCATATGAAAGTGAACCACTTCCTCCTGAATCTTGTACTTGAAATAAACTTCGTATTTCTGATGAATCAACTGAAATATTTCCAGAAGCAAGATCAACACCGTAACCGCCTGCAAAATGTGAACGTACGCTGTCAGGGCTTGGTCCTGTGTAAGTTATATTACCAGTAGCTGAATCATAAACTAAACCTCCGTCACCACCAGCATCAAGAACTTGAAAAGAACTTCTTGCTGTTGATGTAATATCTGCAGAATCAAGTAAATCAGTTTTTAATTTTAATTCATTTAAAGCACCAACAATATCAGAATCTTCTGATGTATTTAAATTAGCCAAATCACCTATCGTCTCTGATAATTGATTTGTTTTCGTTACCCAGGTGGTTACTGCATCTGATAAGTTAACTGTAGTTTTAGCCATCTAATTTCTCTATAATTTTAGTTAACATAATCTTAATATCACTTACTTCATTTTTTAAATCTTCAAACTCTTTTTCTTTTTGTCTTCTTTCCAGCTTTCTTTTTCTTGCCGCTGATATCTCATCTTTATTTATATTCAAAATAGCTCCAGTTGATAAATCTCTAACTAAGCTTTCATGTCCTTCTACTTTTTTATACACTTAATGCTATTGCTCTCAATGATCTAAACACCGGCGGTTTGGCTTGGTTTGTAGATCTGAATACTATTTTAATTTGATACTTTAAAAACGGCGTAGCGTCTCCACCTAAACCGCCATGTAAGTACGTATACTGTCTAAAAATACTTGGATTTTCATCGGAAGGAATTGTATTTTCTTGTGTTAATAGTGTAAAAATTTTATCTGTAATCACTTCATCAGCATCAGCTGTTCTAATATAAACTTCGAAGTCGGCAGCTGCAGGTCTATTTGCATCTAAGAGTATTTTTAATCCTACTGATTCAGATCCTAGAGTAATAACTCTAGTCAAATGTTTTGAAGCTGCGCTACCTCCTTCATTAGAAGTTTCACTAACAAAATTAAGTGGTACGTTAAATCCAGTAGTAGGAGTTGATGCTTGTTTATCGATTACATTATTGATTAAAGCAAGAGATGCTCTTTGTAGATCAATCATAGGTGCAATATTTGAATCTATACCTTGAAAATTGATATTCATATCAAATGATTTTACTCCAGATCCTAACTCTGTTGTTTCTGCACTATCATGGGCTATTATTTTTTGCCTGTCAAGTATTACGTTTTCTTGCAATTTAATTCCTTCAAAAACAGAAGATTTTTGAAAAGCTGTTTCGCTTCCGGCAAAAGATTTACCACTAGTAGTTTTTATTGAAGCATCAACTGCAGTGGTGTTAGGAATTAAAGTTTGTACGTTTGCAAACAATTTACTGTATGGTATATTTTTTGTTGATGTTATCGATGAACCTCCACCTATGGCGTCTGAATCAGCGGCTGAGTCCGCAGTAATAGTATAACCAGTGTAATCAACTGCTGCAATATTATGTCTTTTATTTAGAAGATTTAATCCTCCTACTCCACCTGCGTCAATACCTTGTAGGCTTACTGGTTGCCCTACTTGCATTCCATGACCTGTATGTATAATTCTGACTGTTTGAGAACCTGCAGTTGTTTTAATTGGATTATTACGCAGTAGATGTCTTGGTACTGGTGCGTTACTTAATCTTGCAGTTGCGGTTGCAGTTGTAAATTTTGCTTTATGTATTCTAAAAGTTAAATCTTGATTTTGTGCTGGTGTAAAAGTTTTACTATTTTGTGAATAAAATAAACTACCTAAAATTGGTTGTTTGTTAACTCTTTTTTCAGTTGACCCAACTACAAAATCATTTATTTGTGCAATAAATATTTCATAATCCTTTGAATCTGCTGTTACTACTAAAGCATAGTCAGTTTGACCTTTTAGAAATAAAGGCTCATCTAATTCAAATGAAACTGCTACTGTTGCATCATTTGATAAGTTTGAACCACCTGTAAAAGTACTACCCGGGAGTGATTTAATACTTCCTGGCAATACATCAGATGAAGAAGGAAAACCATTTATCATAGGTCTTACTTCTATTTGAATAGACGCATTTTCATCTGCTTTTGATAAAAATAAATCAAATTTTGTACAATATATTCCTGTTGGCTCACTGATAAAAAAAGATTGTGCTATAGGTTGTTTACCTACTTTATAACCTTTTGAATTTATTGCCATAATCTACTCCTTTAAAAATCAAGATTCTCTGACATATTATTAATTTGTCCACCGCCAACACTAACATTCTCGTCGGGATTTGATATTCCATAACCATCGCTCGGCTGAGTTGGGTTTCCTACAAATGTATCTACGGACGGCTTTGTTGGTACCAGCTGTAATTCTTCAATAGTATAAGTAGGAATCGCCACTATTGTACCATCAGGTTTTTTTGTAGGTATTATATCAGGCCCATCATCACCATTTTGATAAAGATGTGGATTATAAAAATATGGTCTATAAATTAATCTTGTTGAATTATATTCAGCTTGTTTTGTATCAAGATAACCAGACGCTGTATATGAAGCAGATGATATAACACCGGCATTTTCTTCATTATCTACACTTATATCTAAAATTTTAAATTGTCTTGTACCAGTTTTAATTTTTATTATATCATTATTAGGTACAATAAACGATCCTGAAATCACTCCGTTACCATCAGTTTGTAATGTTGGTGTACCTCCATTATTTGGATGAAGAGTAAGATTTTTTAACGTATTTCCGAAATCGGAATCACCATCTGCAAAAAACTGAAATCCTGTTGAATCTGCAACAGCATTTGTAAAATCTGTAATATTGTTACCATCTAAAAATGTAAAGACTCGAGTATTAGGTCTTAATCCTACGGCTCTGAAATGTACTTTTCTAGATCTCATGAAAGTTGCTAAGACAGATTCAATTAATCTGTCTTCAATTAATTCTAATATAGATTCATTAGTAACCACCCTATCCAACGCATCATAATTTGTTGTTCCACACCAATCCCAAACATGATTATCATAAAGTTCAGCAGGTTGATTTGATATTGCAGTTCTACCCGTTGGCACTATCTTATCAGGTAATCTTTCAACATCTCTCCATTCATCAGTAGACGGTGATAAAGTTATAGCACCAGTGTATATAGTAACTGCAAATGGATTAATTTTTATTGATCTACTTGCTGTTGTTTGATTTACGTAAACTTCTTCCTCATAAATAGGATATACATTATCTCCTTTTTTTACAGTATTAGTTGAATTTGATTGATCATATACTAATCTTATATTGTCCTCTGCAGCTTGAGCTCTAAGTAATCCTCTTTGCATATCAAGTGAAGCTCGATACATATTTGGTACATTTAGTTTTGAACCAAAATGATTTTTAAAATTATCTACAAAAAACCCACTTTTAGTTCTATTGTTTCCAGCAGAATCTAAAACTTCAACGCTAGCCGTACTTTGTTCTAGTAAGTTTAATGTAGTAAAATCTTCAAGCCTATTAATCCTATTTTCTAATTTACCTATTTCTTTCATTGTAAATCTTTTATAATTAAATCTTGTAATACTTACATCTGAATCGTTTAGTGTTGCAGGATTTAATTTTATATCAAATAATGGAAGAGCTGCAGTTTGTTTTTCAGGATATTGTGGTGTAAATCCTGCTGCACCTAATTCTAATTCAAGTTTAGATTCTACATCAATAGAAAGTTTTGCTGCTTGTCCTAAATTATACGTTACATCTGAAGTTATTGTAGTGTCATCTTTTGGAAGATCCATCAAGGTTGCACCGGCAGTATTAAAATTACCTGCTGAATCTGCAACCGGTCTGAAATCAATGTAATTTCTCAAATTATCTCTTAATCCATTGTCAAACGTAAAATCTGGTATTTTATTGTAGTCTACTTGTCCAGCATATGAATTGACAGAAAAGTAATCACCAGATGTACTAGGATTAAAAAATTTATATTTAATAAATACGTTGCCAGCTGGTACTGCATTACCATCTTTTAATATTAATCTACCCGGCTCATAACGATCTTCTCTTTGGCCATTATCGATCTGAAATCGATTTGCATAACTTTCATTACTGTCTGTTGCATTAACTATCTCATCAACTTCAAAAATATCTGCTCTTTTTAAATTGATGAATTTAAAATTATTACCATCGGATTCAACAATATTTGTCAAGTTAAAAGTAGTTAATGTTTTAACTTTTGGAGATGTTTGAGTTTTTGAAATAAAAGTTGCTGCTTCAATATTAGAAGAACTTGCAATAGTTGCAACATCAGATGTAGTTCCAAAATCAGCAGTTCCACCTGTATTACCACCTGATAAACTAATTGTAGGTGATGCTGCTGAAATATCACTATCAGCTTTAGCAAAAACAAAATCTGAAGTTTGTGTATATACTTCTCCAGGGTTTGTTAATCCTTGTAATGTTACTACTCCTGCACCATTTGCTGATAAACCAGAAAGTTTCTTTTGTGCTGTATAAATTAAATCTGTTACAGACTTTGGTCTAGCTTTCGGTAATCTAAATAAACTTGCCTTACCAGTAGGTTGATTAATAACTGCTTTTGAATTATCAAGTGTAATATCAAAATAATTATTAGTGTCTGTTCCTATGCTCTTTACGTTTCTAAATGCTTCACCGGTATTCATATTAATATCGGCAAGATGCATTTTTAATTTAGTTCCATCTTTTGTGACAGCTTTAACTCTTGCTGTACCAACTGTACTACCACCATGAGTAATGGCACTTCTTAAATTCATTTCTTCAAGTGTGTCAAAATTTGGTATACCTTGTGTGTTTGCATCAGGATCTGGGGTTATATTAACAAAATGTCCTAAACCTACCCCAGTTGGCTCATTGTTTATAATAGTTGTTGCTGTTGGTTTTTCAACTCTTATGGTTGATGGATAACCTCTTATTGCTCTATAACCGTCAACTACAACGGTACCGTCACTTACTTTTAAAAGTAAATGTGTGTTTTGTGAATCAAGCTCAAACCTTGCATTAAATGGTTTTACGATATAATCACCTGAATTTTCTTTTATTCTTTCAGCAATCATATCAGCTGGTATATTATATGCTTGATTTACATCAATGGCTTCATAAACGCGTCCTTCTTTTATTGTAGCTACATGTACAAAATTTTCACTTGCACTTAAATCATCTCTTTCAGCTATGGTTAATCTAATACGATATCTATCAGCGCCTGGTGCACTTACATTTGGAACAGTGCCTTGATTATCATATAACGCGTTATTATCACTAGCAGTTACAACATCTTCAATTGATTGAAAACCTATATCAGTATTTTTGTCATCAGTATATTTTGAAATGATTTTACTTTGATCTTCTGTAAAAACAAAATTTCCACGTGCATAGTATATTCCGCTACGTATAGTTACTTGTGTACCTACACCTGTAGAAGGATCTGCAACTGTTGAAAGTTTAACTTTTAATTGTCCGCCGCTAGAACGATTCATTAATTCATTAGATGACATTCTTCGCGTTTCCGTATCAGTAGCTGTTTGAACTGAACTTGTACTTGTGTATTTTACATAAAGCGTTGCAGGATCACTGCCTGCTGATGCAACCGCTTCAATAATAGTTGCAGCTACACCGGATGTTACTCCTGTAACAGTTTCTCCAATCAACGTGGTTAAGTCTGCAGGTACAACATGCGAAGGATCAGTTTCATCTAATTTAATAAATTCATATTGTGAGTTTACATTGACACCGCCGGGTTCAACAACTGCACCTTCTTTAAAAACATTATTACCAAATCTTGTAATTTGATTTTGCAATATTGTTTGCAGCTGAGTTAATTCTCTTGCTTGTAAACCTACACCACTATTAAAAAGTATTTTGTGATAATTATCACTATCACGAAAATCATCTTTATATGTAGTTGATAAGGTGGTTTCTGTAAATGTTGTCGCCATAAATTATCCTATTAAAGTGAAATCACTACTTTTATATCTTCGGTCTGTTCAGATGCTCTTATTACTGGTGCTCTATTTTCTATGTATAAGACTTCACCAGTGTTATTTAAATACAATTCGTTTGAATCTGCAACCACTGCAATAGTTCCAGTTGTACTACCTTCATCAGTTAAAGTATTACCTACGCTGAAAGGTGTAAATCCTGTACTGTCAGTTTGATGATAATAAATTTTTGCACCTGTAGTATCATGATTTTTTACTTCATTAACATATGCTTTTGCCGGAGGTGTTAAACTATTTGTTATCAATTCATCTACAGATAATTGATTTGCAAATGCTGAATCTGCTATTAAAAATTTCAATGCTTTAGCAGTACTAGCAGTTAATATATTTTCTTCAACGTTAGTATGTGGATTTCGAATTAATGTGACTTGTCTAAAATCTTGATTTGTGCCAACTAAAAAGTCACCATCTTCAGCGCCACTTGGTTTAGAATTAAACATTAAAGATGTTGATTTAAGTTCATCTCTTGGATCTTTGCCGATACCTTTACCAGGGCCAATAACCGCTCTTGCTAAGGCACCACTACCTCCTCCACCTGAAATCGTAACAGTTGCATTTATAAAATTTTTTCCAGAACCTGCACTCTCGTTTAACATATCAATCTTCGTTACTGCACCACCAGATATTTCAGCTGTTGCTTGTGCACTGTCACCAATAATTCCAGAGTTACCAGTTATTGTAACAGTTGGTTGACTTGTATAATCAGTTCCACCATTTGTAATTACGATATTAAGAATTCTTCCTGCAATTGCTGAATCAGCAACTTGGCCTTGTTCTACACCACTCACGTCAAGACCAGCTTGACCAGCTGAATCAACTTTTTCAACAGGTACAAAGTTTGCAGATAAAAATGCACTAGATCTTGAAGCTGATAATGAATATAAAAATTTCCAAGTATATCCATCACTTGTTTTAAACGCTTTTGTTTTTGTTGCTGTTGTAGGTTTTACAGTTGATGGATTTGGACTTCCTGTCGAACTTTTACTTTGTTGTAAACATATATATACTTCATTATCTTCAGTTAAAACATAATATGTATTTGAAGGTATTGAACTTATGTCATCATCATAACCATTATATATTGAACCTGATGACCAGTTATATCTTGGTATTACAAATGATGCTGCAGCCACCGCTTTAACTGATTGTAATGAAGACTGTGCAGCTCTTATAGTTTTTGGAGTATCGGTCGGAGTAGGAACTGTTTCAGTTGAATTCCACTGATCATTTTTACCTATACCTACATAATATCTTGCTGTTAAGTTTTTCACTTCATTAACAACATTTTCCATTATTTGTTTTTTAAAAGGGTCTGTTATTATTGCTGACATATTCTATTCCTTATGCTACCGTTACTTCACCTTGGTTTCCGACTAAAAACCAAGCACTTCCATCCCATATACACGTGCAACCATCAAATTGTGCTAATGTAAATTTAGTTTGTGAACCTCTAAAAGTGACAGGTGTAACTTCCATGTTTTCTGTACCTTTATTTGTAAAAATTTTATATTCGCCCACAGTGGTTCCATTTTCTAAACTAAGAGTTAATTTACCTCCAGAACCTTTGTTACCTATAATCAATGTACCAGCTACTATAGATGCGGCATTCGTGCTAACCGTAGTAGAACTAAAAGCAGCTTTACTTAAATTTACTGAACCAGTACCTTTTGCATTCATAATTATATTTAAATCTGATCCACCTCCAGTTGCAGAAAGAGTAGGACCAGTTGTTGATGCGCCATTAGCAATTGTCAATTCATTTACTGCACTACCCGTTGCAGTTATTTTTATAACTTCATTACCAGATGTATCATTAATAGATGTTCCAACTTTTGGTGTATTCAAAGTAGGAGATGTTAATGTTTTATTAGTAAGTGTTTGTGTACCTGCCTCAGTAACTATTACACCTGTAACACCATCGAGTAAATTTAATTCTGTAGCTGTACTTGTAACTTGTACGTTTTCATTAATTTTTGGTGCAGTTAAAGTTTTATTTGTAAGTGTTTGTATGGTGTTATTTAATGTAATTGTTCCTGTAGAATCTGGTAATGTTATGATATTGTCTTTTGTAGGGTCAGTTACTTTTAATCTCGTTTCAAAAGCGTCAGTTGAAGCACCTTCAAAAACTACTGCATCATTTTCTAATGAAATTTGTGTTGATAGATTATTACTATCAGCTAAAAAAGTATAAATTTCTCTAAAGTTAGCATTTATCTTACTACCTGCCGTTCGTAATGTGTCGCCATTACCGTCATTAGCAGCACTACCTATACCAATATTTTGTCTAGTCATATAATCTTCCTAATAATAGTTCTATTTATACATAAAAATAATCATTATGAATTAAAAGATGAATCGAATTGTTCATTATCCATTGTTTCAAGATCAAGTGAGAAGTCCGGCCTTGCTGCATCAGCACTATCACCTAATCCACCTAAGCCGTTACCTAATCCACTATCATCAAATGTAAATGAGTTTGCTGTAATAACTTCATCAACATTTCTATAAAAACCTTGCAACTGTGTTGCAGTAAGTGATTGATATTCAGTTACTTTTTCATCAAGCCTTGCTCTGAATATTGTTCCATCAGAAGAATCAAATAATGCTGTTAATTGTGTAAAAGGTGCTTGAGCTGCAATTGTTGCACTTGAAATTACTTTTCTATTTGCGCTATCTTCAATTGCTAATGGTGCAGTTAATGTACCTACAGCTTCAACATCTGTTACTACTTGTCCTGCAATGTAAAAACCAGCTGGATGTACAAACTTTTTATATAGTTCAAGCCATGTAACTTGTGATATTGGGCTTTTAACTAAGATTGAAAAAACTTGATATAATCCATTATTACGAATAAATTTATTCGATTCAGCACCTATTTTACTTAAAGGACCAGCCGAATCATGCCCTATTGTAAAAATATCTTGTTTTGGATATACAACTTCAGGATGCACTTGAAAAAATGCTCTGAAAAATTCTTCGATTGAAAATCTACTTCCTTTTGTTCTATGTAATTCATGTATTCTTTGTGCATAAAAATTAGGATCAGTGAAATTTCCACCGGTGTTACCACCTGCTATTTCTTGTATTAAATAAACTAATAAATCTGATGATACTTCTTGTGTATCTCTTGAATGATATATTCTTTTAAGTTTATGATTAAATGAACTTGCTCCATCAGAGTCCAAGTACTCATAATATTTTTCTAAAAAAGTTACAAGCTTAGGATAATCTTGTGTAAAATGTTCTGGTAAAGATTCACGAACTTTTCTTCGTAAAAAGTTACGAGGTCTTCTATTATAATGATAATTTATATTGGACATTAATAACCTGAACTAGTTGAGCCACCTGAGCTTGAAGATGATGATGAAGATGTTGTTACAGCAGAAACTCCACCACCAGCTAAAGCAACTTGAGTTTCTTGGTAATCAAATACGGCAGCTGCTCTAGAAGCTACACTGTCAATATCAATTACAGTTGCTCTTAAAGGTCTAATAGTACTTTCATTAGCAGGTTTCGCCGATATTTTTAGTATATCGTCAACAACAGCAGTAGGTGCAAAACCTACTAAATCTATTCTTCCACTTGCTGGATTATAAGCACCTATATTATCTACTTCAATAGTTCCTCCAGCATTTACTATTTCTAAAATATTTGATTTTGCTCTATTTCTTATTGTACAAGTTTTTGAGTTGAAAGTAAATCTTGATGAAGATATAATTGCTTCATCAGTAGTGCTTATTTCTGCAAGTTTTACGGGAAAATTTATTTGATAGTCTCTTAAAGTACCAACTGTCGGAGTTAATCGTTGTTGAACTTTTATTGATATTTTTGTATTTAAAATTGATTCATCAACATCATCAATTATTGTTAATAAATTTGACCTTCTAAAAACTTGACCAAACTTTGCTAAGTTATTCGTAAAATAAGTATTAATTGTATTTTGTATTAGACTCTCAGTTGAAGTGGATGTACTACTAGTTAAGTCTGGATCAAAATTAAAAGTGGTTAGTATTTCAAGAAATGTAGTTTCCGGATCAATAAAAACTGTATCAATACTTGCAATTGCAAAATTATTAGTTAATTCACTTAATATTTTTGATTTAACATCAAGTTGAGTTGCATCATCTACGTTATTTTTAAATTTTAGTGAAACATAAACTCTACCGTACACAGGCGGATCATTGTCTGCACCTCCCCATGAAGCTACATCATCAACATATGATCCATAATTTGTAAGTATTTGTGATTTATAATCTTCAGCTGTAACCATACGTCTTTGAGATGTAAAATATATTGGTGCATTTTGTCTAATAGATTCTATACCTTCTTTGAAAGAACCACCAGCAGCTGATGCACTAGTAACATTATTAAGAGTGACCCCTTCGACCTGAGCAGTTGTTTCGAATATATTTGCACCATTTGCTACAGGACCTTTTGTAGATAAGTAATCAATAATTATTTTATTACCAGCACTTGGTGCTTTACCTGTGCTTGTTCCATCGCCGAATATTATTTCGTAATAACCATTTGGAACTTCTTTTATTTGATAATGTGTGGAAGTAGGAGTAATTCTTGTGGCTGTATTAATATTTGTATATGTATCAAAGGTTGAGCTTACAGCTGTATCAAAAACACGAACTCTTATTGTTGTTGTATCAATCGTTACGTCTGGTATTACATAAATTTGTGCATCTGTTGTGTCACCTACAAAAAAAGTTTTTATTTTTTCTGTTCCTTCATAAACCGGTATATCACTTGAACCAACTGTGGTTTTAAATGTATATAAGCCATTAATATCAGGTGTTGCAAGGTATGATTCCCTTGTCTGAAAAACATATGAAACATTATCAATTGATGTTGTAAATTGTGTATTTCTTGGTAGGCTAACTGCACTCGGTCTGTTAACACCTGAAATATTAATAGTTAAGTTTAATTTTGCTAATGCAGATGCATATGATCGTGGTACATAACCAAGAGCTTCAGCGTGTGATATTATAGAACTTCTTAGTTGTGCCGTATTTAAAAAACTTTCATTAAGTGCAAAATTAGTTACAAGACCATTGAAATGTGTATTGTATGCAAGAACATCAAGTATATTACTTAAAGCTGAGGCTTCAAAATCATAATCACTAAATTCATTTTGCTTTTTAAAATACTCTTTAAGTCTTAATTTAATTGTATCAAAATCTAAATCAGTGGATTGAATTGTAGTTGTCATTTATCTTAACCTTGTTAAATTTAGTTCAACACTCTCTTGTTGTAATGTAGATAATATTAAGAATGAAACAGTCACTCTAACATCATTATTATCTGGACTTACTACAGTATTGATGTTTAGTATTTGTACTCTTGGTTCATAACTTTCAATTGCATTTGAAATTCTTTTTTCTAAGCCAGCATCATCTATCTCAGTGCTTAATCTAAAAAGCATATCTGAAAGGTTTCCACCAAATCTTTGCATGAAAGGTCTTTCAGTATAATTAGTCAATAATAATGTTCTTACAGCTTGCTTTACCGCGGCCGCATTTGTTTTTTTAAATATATCAGCCTTTACATTAACACCAGCACTATCTGTGCCAATGAATTTTGAAGCAAAGCTTAAATCAATATCAGCATTTTGTTTTGCTCTAGTGACAATAATGCTTTTTGCATTTGGATTTCCATCTTCATTTGAAAAAACTCGTGTTGGCATAGTACTTCCTTATGTTCTATTTATACATAAATTCATCAGTAATCACCACCACCTGAGCTTGATGACCCTGCTGAACTTTTTTCTGATGGATATAAATTATATAAGCTTTGATTGAATGTAGGTTTTGCATGATTTTGATTTGATAAAGGCATATAGAACGTTATTCCTGTGTATTCAATAAACGTATGAACATGACTTTCTTCGCCAACTTTACTTTTTTGTGTGTATAAAGGATAAAAATATCCTTTCGTACCAGCAGTAGATCCAAAATTACTTGTTCCAAAAACTGCAAATGGTTTACTTTCATCAAGTGGTTCAGAACCCGTTTCTTCAATTTCTTCTTCCTCACCAATTTCAAGTAACTCACCAGTTGCTTGCACTGAATTGTTAAAACGTGTTTCTACTATATTATTATAAGTTACGTTCCAAGGTGATATAATTTCAGGCATGATTAATATAATATCAACGTGTAAAGTTCCATCAGGGTTATAACTATCATAATTTAATATCAATTTTTCATATTCAATATTATTTTTTAAATATACAGCTAAGTCAAATGTTTTATCAAAAGCTATTTCACCCTTTTGATTTATTAGTTCATAAACAACAGCTCTACCATTTGTTTTTAAATAGTTTATTCCATCAGTAACATCTAAATCTTCTTCAGGGCCTTCTCTATAATATCCTTCTGATACAACCATTCTAAAATTTTCGAATCCTTTTGCACCTCTTAATCCTGGCGAAGAATTTATTAATTGTACTACTTCTGCATGTAAATAATATTGTTTTGCTAATAATAATTTATCTGAATTAGCTAGATGATTTAAACCATTAGGATCACTATGACTACCTAAAAATTTTGCCATAGTTGTAGTTTGTGACAATCTTGTTCTACCAGTTATATTAGGTTGAAACGTTGGATCGTATTGTCCATCTGGTACTATTTCTACTCTACGTGCCATGTTGAAATACCTTTGCCTTTGGATTTGACGGACCTAATGCTTCTTCTCCTCTTTGTGACTTGTCGTCTTCGCTTACAGATTTACCAAACTGAGGAGGTATTGCGTTTGCAAAATCTTTTGACACCAGTCCTTCAGAAACAATTTCGCCTACAAAAGTTTCATTTGACAAAGTATTTGGATCTCTTAACTTAGATCTTACACTTTTTGTAGTTAAATCATTTACAGTTATTCCACCATAGTTTCTACTTCTATTAACGGAAAATTTTAAATCATCAAATGTATCAATTTCAATTTGTCTAACTCCATACTCTGGATCAGTCATAACTGATGCTAATATGGAAGTATCAGGCTGCACTGTATTTTTATTTGTTGCTTCAGTAAAAGTTACTGAAGATTGCGCACTACCTGCTGCTGGACCTATTGCAGCTGTTGCTGCTTTACCCGCTGTATTAGCATTACCTGCTAAGTTACCATTAAATGTTGGTGCAGTCATTCCAACATCAGCTATTACGCCCTGTGACGCATGAATTGATGTTGAATTAACTCTTGGTATATGAGCTGTCTTACCGTAATAGACAATTTCATGTCCACCTACTGTACCACTGTCACCTACAACAGATAAGCTTTTTGCGGCTATGTTTATGTCTGGTGATGTTACTATAGTTTTATTTTCACTAGACATTATTAACTTACCACCAGCATCTATTTCAACTATACCCTCTACATTAGCTTCATGATTACCTTTTATAATTTCGTTTTTATCACTTAATACAGTTAACGTATCAACACCAAGAATAGTTTCTGCTTTATTTTCTCCAACTGTCAAAGTTTTATTTTTAGTTATCGATTCAATATAAGAGCTTTTAACTATTTCTTCTTTATTTCCTGTAACATTAACATTAAAATCGCCACCAACTTCTAAATCAAAATCACCTGCAATTCTCATTTTTAAGTTACCATTATAGACGACTTCACCATCTCCTTCGATAATAGCTTTCTCATTAGCTGCAACTATTCTTAAAGTGTTATTTGTTGAACTAAATATTACAGAACCATCAGCTCTCATTTCAACGCCAGATCCAGTTCTATGCCTTATCATTACGCGTTCACGGCCATTAGTATCATCATATTCAATAACATGGCCAGAGGCAGTTTCTTTTACTTGATTATTTGGATATTGTGTTGAAGGTTCATCATTTAATTCTAAATCTAGACCGGGAACACTACCTCCTACATATACACTAGAAACTTTTGTACCACGTGCTATATTATTTACAGATGATACACCAACATATTCTTTTCTTGGAAATTCTTTATTAGGATCAGAGCGACCATCACTTGGATTTTTAATTGATTCTATTTCACTATTACTTAATAAATCTGCCTCAGACATTATTTACTCCTGTTTAAAGTAAATCCAAATGATTTAACTGTTGTGTCATTTGTATTTAATTTACCTATAATGTTATTAAGTTCTTTATTTTTTTCTTTCATGCCATTTTGAAAAATTTTATAATCAGCATCCATCTTCGCTTTTAAATCGCCAGATTCTAAATTTTCTGCGCCAAACTTTGTTGAAATAGCATCTCTATCCTCACCATTTAATTGTGCTAATGTTGCACCTGCTTTATTTATTGCGCTGTTAACGTCATTATTAAATTTTTTACTTTCAACCAAATCAGCAACTCTTTGATTTGCATCTGCTATTGATATTGGTTTTTCTATAGTTGATGAAGTTTTTGCAATAGTAGTCGGTTTAGTAATTACTCTTTGTGTCTTTGTTGGAAATTCATCAAATAAAGATAAATCATCATAACGATATACAAATCTAAATTTTGATTTTACTGATTGTCTTACATCAAAAAGATTTGGTGAACTTTCAGTATTTGCTTCATTATGATCATAAACACCGCAATCTGGAAAAACAGTAAACCAAGCTTTTAAAAATCTATCATATGTTTCAAACATTTTACTATTAGGTATTTTTCCGCCTGATATAAACGATAGTTGTAATCCAGTTTTACTAAACCTTGGATGAGCAACTGAAGATCTTGCTATATCTATTGGCCTAGCTCTTTGTAAACTTCCATCTGTTAATATTAAATAATGTGAGTTAATACCGTATTCATTTGGATTTATGCTAATTCTTTCAAGTGCAGTTTCTGCAGCAGTTTTACCATCGGCCATTGTGTTTGTTTCTTGAATTTCTTTCGTTAAGTTTCTTAAGTAAACTTTTTTAACACCTCTTTGTAATGCTTCAGCGTTAGCTTTTTCTGGCGGACCTGTAAATTTCTTAGTAGCGTATATAAATAAACCACCTATTGCATCATCACTGGTTGACGTAGGTCCTCTCGAACTTGTTTTGAATTCAGTAATTAATTCTTCAGTTGAAGTTACAAAAGTAAATTTGTATGTTTCAGGTGTTGCATATCCTAAAAAAGAGTTTTGATCTTGCAAAACATATTCAATTTTCGGAGGTTCAATGTTAACTAAATTTCCTTTATTTACGTAGTTTGAAATATTCGTTCGTGAACCACCTTTCTCAATTAAATCTTTAACATTACCTCCAAATGATGAAACTATAGTTGGTGTAGGATTATCAAATACTTTTATACCATTCAATATGTTTCCAAAAAAACTACCTACTTTATTTAATATCGTTCCTACAAATTGTGCTGCTAAATTTTGTTTACTTCTTCCTAGCCCCGGAAATAAGCCTAACGGATTTAAGCTAAATCCTGCATTATTTAAATTAAATTTTAGTTTTTCTTTATATATTTTTGATACTGTATTTAGTGAAACTCTCGATGGACTATTTTCTGGCTTAAGAGATTCTATTGTAGTTGATGGACTTATTGAAACATTTGATGCATATGTTCTTATTCTCTGTATTGGTAAACTTGAAAAATTTTTTTGCATTTGTTTCATTAATGATTGTGGTGCACCACTAGTAACAATTTTTTTAAGTGTGCCTGTTGCATCGGCAACTGGTGCCTTACCAAAAATACTGGTTAGCTGACTAACGTTAGTACTTATTGATTTTAAACTACCATCACCAACATCACTAGTTAATTTTACTGGCATAATTTTTTTGCTAATTGCTTCACCTTCTTTTGCAAATGATGATAAAGATTTAAAACCATTTACTTGATTAAAATTACCAATGGTTGAGCCTTCATTACTTATTTTACTAGCTTGTTGATCTTCTAAAATATTTGATTCTGCAGGTTGTATTTTTCTTACATTTTTTGCTTTATTATTAACTGTAGTTTTTGGCATCACACCGTAATTACTCAAATTTAAAGGCTCTTGATATTCAATTCTTACCTCACCAAAATCTCCATTAAATGTTATTATTCCTGTAGATTCATTGTACTTATAATTAAAATCACCAAGTACAAATTCTCTAAACGGTGGTCCTTGTTCTTTAAGTATATCTTTATAATATTCTGGCAGCCAGTATTGTCTATCATATACAGTAAAAAGAAGACTACCGGGTTTTAATTTTACTGGACTTGCAGTTTCTGTTATTAAAGTTGCCATATTATCCTACCAGTTTATCAAAAACTTCTTTTCCGAAGTTTATTCTTTTTGTTGTGTTTGCTGCTGCTTTATTAGGTCTTTCATATGCGTCTTGAAAAACAATTGTTGCATCTTTAACATTATCTGTTTTTCTAAGTAAACCATCACCCAAATAATTAAATGTTTCAAGTTCATATTTTGTGAATAATAATTGTGCACCAAGTGTTAAATGATTTAAACCAAGTTTAGCTGAATACTCAACTAATTGACCTAATCGATTACCTGCAGCCTGAGCCGGATTCCATTGTGCAATTCCAGTGGAACCTTCAGTTGCATTCACGGCCTTTGGATTTAAAGTTGGACCTGATTCAACACAAAAATTACCTATTATACCGCATGTTTGTTCGAATGTGTAATTACCACCTTCATCTGAAACAAAAAAATTAAAAGCTTTTTCAATATTTGAATTACCATCTAAATTAAGATCAATATCACCAGAACCAGATTTTCCATAGAAGCTAGGTAAACCTTCGATTGCATCACCGCTTTGATTTGCATTAGATTCTATTTTTGGTATAGATCCTATTATTAAAGGTAATTGCGAATCTTTACCATCTAAGAAAAAACCAAATACTTGTGCTCTTGGTTTTAAACTTGAGTTTGCGCCTAAACCTGAACTTCCATCTTCAGTGACAGGTATTGCAACTTGTGCCCATGGTAAATCTTCATTTGGTATTAATGTTGTATCTGGCGTATGTATTCCTTGTATTCTAACTCTGACACGATCGAGTTTCAATGGATCGTTTATATCAACTACTAAACCAACAAACCATCTGTTTTGATCACCGTAAAAATTTACACTCATAATATTATTTCCTCTGATAAAGAACCTAGTCTGCCGCAAGAAAGAGTTGTATTATAAACGTCATTATCAAATGTATGTCTTGCCGCACATATTACGTAATCACCTGATTTTTTCGTATCAAAAAGTAATTGACCAGCATTTTCATTAGCACTTTCATTATCTATGAAAAGTATTCTTATAACTTTACCAATGGTATAGTTCTCATCACCAGTTAAGAATTCTCTGCCTTTAACTGTTATTTGCATTGCAGATTTTGCAAGAAAAGCTTTCATTGATTTAGCAAAAATTTTTCTTTTATGATTTGATGAACTATTTTCTTGTTGATAACTTTTAAAGTTACGTATTCCATTATTAAATGCTCCACTAGATGACATTTGTGTTATTGAACGAGATTGATAAGTAGATATATTTTTATCGTTTAACTTATAATCAGGTCCAAATACAAATCTTTCATTGTCACCACCGATTAAATTTAAAGTAGCTAATTCTCTAAAATTATCTTCTACATTATGTTCAACTCGAAATGGTACAGCTGTCATAGTGTCATAAAAATAATATTCACCACCTACTAGACCTTCGCCTATTAATGATTGTAAATCTTCAGTTTCAGAAATTTTGAAATCTAAAATATTATAATACTTATGTATTCCATGTAATGAAGATGTCATACTAGGTGCAAATACGAAAGGTACATCTATGTTCATAACTGGATCAGAAAAAATTGATCCTAAATCTCTCATTACTAAATTATCAGTTCCTAATACAGAATAAAGAAAATAAGGCATACCTACATTACTAACTGCTCTTTTTTTCAACCAAGCTGATGCTTCAATTGGATTTAAATTTGGTACGATAACTTTAATTGTACCTACACCATCTTCTCCTAATACTAAAACATCTCTTTCTAAATACTCACTAAAAATTTTAGATATTATGGTACCAATTGATCCAGTGTAAGATCTACTTATGTTTTGTAATGATGATTTAAACGTATGATATTCTACACAATGTAAAATAACTGAATCAGTTGTTTCGTCCGTACGAGATGTTTCTTCAATTTTGTCAATTAAAAATTCTTTTGATATTGAAATACCTTCATTTTGCTCTTCTGATTGTATCAAATCAATTGTTAATTTTTCACCACCCTGAAAGTCATAATCTTGTATTAAATTTGCAGTATCTACAATTATAAATTGTGCAGTAAGATATGGTTTTTCTATATGTTCAAATATTTGAAATGAAGTTATAATATTTTTAATTTCTATATCGAAACCACTATTTCTTTCACTATTACTCAATACTGCAGAATTGAGTACGTACTCACTCTGTTGTTCAACTGCATAACTCATTTTATTGTCTTATTGCTTTCTTATAACCAGTAACTAAAGTGTTTATTAAATTAGGTCTTATTACTTTAATCTGACGTAAACTTTCATTTACATTAAAGTAAGATTGTTCATTAGTTATTTCATTTTTAGTTGCACCAGGTGCTAATAAATCACCGTTTCCATCTACGCCTAAATCAACAATTAAGCCACTAGTATCAGTGTAATAATTTGCAGCTTGATGCTCTGCCGAAGTTGAAACTGCTGTAACTGTTTCAAACACTCCACCTGAATTTGTAGATGTAATTAATTCTCCACCTTGCCTAAAATTAACAGTTCCTTCAACAATTATTTGTCCAAGATCAAGATTTCTTCTAACAATTTTACCACTGGCACCAGTATCTACGCCTGTGGCTGTTTGACCAACTTTAAACTTAGTTGAAATATTTTGTCTTGTTGTTAATACAGTGTTTGGAAATATTTTCTTAATATATGTTTGAAACTCAAAATTATCTAAAGGCCAGCCTTGTTGTCTAATATCATCATTAAGTAGGTAAAATGTCCAATAAAATAAAGGAGTATCATAAAGTTGAACAGACACTTGATCAGGTCTATAACCTTCTCTTATTGTATAAAAAGTTAAAAAAGAAATGTCGTCTTTTATTTGATCTATAACATCAACATATCTCGTTATGTCTTGTGTTAATGTTGGAAGCGCTTCATTTCCGAAAGTATAAAGTGTATCTTGAAATTCGTTAAAATATTTCATATTAAAATCCTTGTACTATATCATTTTTCCTAAGTGTTTTATGCTCAACAAAAGATAATGTTAGATCAACTTCATTTGGTTGTCCGTCTCTTCTAAAAGCTCCACCTGTAGGATTAATAGTTGTGCTTACGTTTCTTAAATAACATAAATGTATTTTAGGAATATTTCTATTACGAACACCTCTATACGTAAATTCTATATCAAACATGTTAGGAAATTTAAAACCAATAGCTGCACCTCCTAAAGAAGCTATATCATATGTGTCCGGATATAATTGTTTTCTAAAATGCTTTACTATATCTTTTATAACTCTTGCTTCAGCTTGTGATTTTGCAATCATTTTAAATTGAAAAGTAAATTCACGTAAACCCACTCCTCTAAAAAGTGCTCTTATGTTTGGATTAATAATTGTTCTATT
>VTLG01012324.1_pt1 | contig 25134 bp, 15 predicted proteins | sample 4694571 | NCBI WGS metagenome assembly VTLG01 (sample SAMN12604809, study PRJNA352737) | marine metagenome | biome: ENVO:00000447; feature: ENVO:00000209|ENVO:00000569|ENVO:01000036; material: ENVO:00002151; isolation source: viral sequences binned using virsorter ...
TACATTCATAAGAATATGATGATAACAAATCCTTTCTATTTTTACGAGTCATATAAAATTCATCAATCAAATCCTTTGTTTCTCCACAAACTCTACACTTTCTTTCCGAAAATAATAAATGATCTAACTTGATTTGATCGTCAAATTCCATTAAAGTACTTGAACCACTCCTTTTACATCAGGAATTTCCATCATCAATTTCTTTTCAATACCTTGCTTCAATGTCATAACACTCATAGCACATGTCTCACATGCACCACCAAGTCTTACCTTAACATAACCATCTTCAGTCTCAACATACTGTAAAGACCCACCATCTGCTTCGATGTATGGTAACAGTTCTTCTAAAACTGCAATTATGTTTTCGTCATTTAATTCCATTTTTGTTGCTAGATAATGTTGTCTTTTAAGATATTGATAATAACTATCATTCATTTACATATAATCCCACATATAAGAACGATCACCATATTCATCAACATTCCACCTATCACCATCTTTATCAATAAAACTAGTTTCCTCTAATCCTGTTTCAATAAAACCAAATGGTGCCATATCTTGTTCAATGGCATTTTTTTGCTCTTCATATAACCTTTTACGAATATCATTATCAGTCATTTCTTTAAAATAATCTTGAGCAACTAACCATGCAAATATAACCAGACACATTGCTAAATCATCATTACATCCTTCTTCTGCCTCAAACGAATTATGTTTTTGGGCAAACGTAGTTAACTCTGAAATAATATCATAATCACAAGTTAATATTTTATCATCCTCCAACATAGTTTTTAAATTACTACAACCCAACTTTTTAACTGCTGCAGTCATTCTTACACCAAGTTGTGTTTTCTTGCCTGAAAAACCTTGTCCAACTACTTGACCATTTCTTCCTCTCATAGATGCCATAAGAAGATTTTCATATTCCAAATCAAATTGAAGAATAGTTGCTACCTGATCTCCAATATCATTAACCTCTATTAAAATATATGCTTCATTAAATGCTTTTGCAACATCAAGAATGATGTTTGGGAATAGCATTGGTTTTATTTCATTATTTCTATACTTTCCTACAACTCTATATGGAAATTCAGTAACATCAGCAACAATAAATGCAGAGTAATCATTACCTAAACCCCTTGCCACATCAACAGTTATTACATAATTGTGATCTTTTATTGGTTGTTCATATAAATCCAATCCAGCATTTCTTTGTATTGGTTCTTCATATACTAAATTTCTTAATTTTGAAGCATTAATAAGAGTATTAACAGATCCTAAGAACTCACACTCAAACTCAATCTTAAATTGTTGTTCTGATGTGTTTGCAATAGTTTGTCTCTTCCATTCAGAATCTCTACCAGGAACCTGAGACCAATGAACATCAGTTGGTACATATTCATTCTTACCTTTTTCTGCGTCGTGCCAATACCTATAAAAATGGTTCATCCCATGAGGGGTTGAAACCATTATGACTTTCGTTGTTTTACCAGAAGTAATAGTAGGATAAACGGAACTAAAGAAATCTTCTGCGATATGATTTGGGACAAAAGCGAACTCGTCGAGGAAGAGGATGTTAAACGACATACCTCGGACAGCACTTGCAGACGTAGAAGCAGCCAATATCTTTGATCCATTTTCCAGTTCTAAACTACCTTTATTCCAAGCAATTATACCTTGCTGCATCCATTTAGGCAAATTTTCATATGCAGTTTGTAATCTACCTAAAAGATCTCTTGCAGTTGCTGCCTTGTTAGCAAGAATACCAATGTTTACACTATCATTAAAAACACAGTAATGTAAAAGATATGCTACAGACGTAGTAGACTTACCCGTCTGACGTGGCATTTTACAAATATTAAATCTGTTATCATGAAAATTATTAATTAACTTCTCTTGAAAATCATATGGTTTAAATTGAACAAGTCCCTCATCAAGAGAAACTATCTTCATATAATTGTTCGCAAAATATACAGGGTCTTCCTTACACTTTAAAAATTCACGGATATTATCTTCCGTAAATTCTATTTGAGTATTTGCTTTTTTTAAATTGGGATTACCTAAGTAAACATCATTATTAGTAGACATAATATTAAGATGTTTTTGGGAATGCAGTCTTTACACTTGAAATTCCAACATACCAACTACCTGTAGTTGCAGCTACTCCCAATTTTCCATTAGTCATATCATGATACAATTGGTCTAATTGTTCACCAACATAAGGATATCCTGAATGAGTACTATCTCCAAGTTCTCTTTTTTGTATATAACTTATATCAGGTAATGCATCCCATGCTGCTTGTATTTCATCATCAGCAGGACAATCACCTGGTCCCCTCCAATCAATTATTTCATGAGGAGGTATACTCTGAGATAAAGTCCATTCACATCCTTTCTTACCTAATGCAGCAAGAGCTCTGTTTATATCACAATCAGTTGATATTGCCATTTTTATAAATCCCCTTTAAGTATCGTTACATATGTATAATAGTTATACTGTCCACTAACATCATGAGCAAGGCCACGTGAATAAGCACTACTATTAGAAAAACTTGCTCTTGTTGCTATTGTATATGTACAAACTCCAACTTGTTTAAGTATTTCACTCTGACCTTGAGTAAATGCCTGATCATAATGTCCCCCACCTTTAGAATAACATTGAGTACTCCTATCTTCAAAATAACTAAAGTTTCCACTGTTATTTTGCCGTAGTCTACTTATCATAAAATAAGTTCTATGTTCAGGACAACTCCATTTAATAATATATAAACCTTGTTGGAGTGTAAATTCATTTCCACTAATACTGACTATATTATCTACATCTTGTAATATATAATTTAAATCTCTAGTATGCCAAGTATCTGCAGGGGTGTGACTACCAGCGTCTGTAGAATAAGTTTTTCGATCACAAATTATTGCTGCTGTAGTAAATCCACATCCAAGAATACTTCCTCTTGTAGATGAAAAAAATGAATTTGCAGTAATATTAGATGTTAAATTTACATTATCAGTTGTATTAATATGATGTGCTTTAGTTACAGTTCCAGTTAAATCCATTTCCGATCTAAAAGATTTACCAACTCCAACAGTGGTAATTCCAACCACATTTAACTTTGATGTTGGTGTAGTACTCCCTATTCCAACAAAATTATTAGTTAAATCTGTTGTAACTAATGATGGTATGTTTGCAACACTTCTTGTTTTTCCCATTTTAATTACCCATTTAACCTAATTTATAAATTTTCATTTGAGCATATTCACTATAGTCAGAACTTACAGGATTTTTTGTACCAAAACCCTCTGCCAAATTATCATCTACTTTAGACCAAGCTTGTATTTTATAACTAGTTGCTTCTGTTATAGAAACTACAGCTGCTCCTATACTATTCTGAATATTATACCAATTATGGTCATTGGTATAACAAGTTTGTCCATGATTGACTATTGAAGAGTTTGTTACATCATATAAACGTGACCAATGATGGTCTGTTCTTATAGCAGGAGATCTCCATTCAATAAAATATTTACCAGGTTGTAATATTACTTGAGTGTTTATAGTTTGTGAAGCAAAGATATTAGAGGTATCCATAGAGAATGTATAGTTTAAATCTCTATCTTGCCAAGCATCATCAACAAATACTCCTCCTCCAACATCACCATCCTTTTTATCTATACAATAGGCAAAGTTTGTATACCCTACTCCAGATATACCTCTTCCATTTCCTACCAATTCTTTTGTTGTAGTAACTATTCCTGTAGTTGTAAATGATGTATCAGAATCTGCCAAATTTGCTGCTTGACCAGATGCACTAGCATTGGGAGCATCACCATATAACCCATTAGATGAAGAAATAATACCAACAACATTCATAGTATTACTACTAGAGCTATCACCTCCTAAACCAATACTTCCATTTGAAGAAATGGAAAACATATTATTTGAAACTAAATTAGAAAGATTTCTTGTTTTACCCATTATCCTCCTTTATATATCCATACCATAGTATAATAGTTATAAGGCCAATAATCACTATCAGCAGACCCTATCCCAAAACTATAACTATTAGTACAGTAATGTTGAATTTTAAAAGCTTTGGCACTAGTAATTATTAATCTTATTGCAGAACCTGAAGTCATAGTCATTCCAGTATTAAAATTTCCAATATACCCATTATCAGTTATTCCACCACCATTTGGTCCAACATTAGGAAGTTCACCATCTGTTACATTATATAATCTAGTTTTATTGCGATATAAAGCATATCCTGGACATATCCATTCTATTAGATAATTTCCTGCTTGTAATGTAAATTCATTACTAGAAACACTAACTATACCATCAGGATTTATCCATGCATTTATATCCCTATCTCTCCAAGCACCATCAGTAAAAGTACCACCACCTACAGCTGCATCTTTTCTATCCAGAACTACTGCTGATGCAGTATATCCAACTCCAGTAAGAGCAGAACCAAATCCAACAAATTTGGATGCTGTCATATTTCCTGTAAATACATAAGGTACACTTGAATTTAAAGAGGATGCTGTTTTAGCAATTCCAGTTAAATTTCCTGTTAATCCTGTTGAATCTACATTAAGTCCAATATCTAATGTAGAAACTGGAATAGTTGATGCAATACCAACTCTCTCATTAGATAAATCAACTGTTATCTTTCTTGACAAATCTGCCATTTGTCTTGTTTTTCTTTTTGTATATGAAAGAGTCATTATTTTATGCTAAAGTTATTTCTGTAGTATAAGACCAGCAATATCTGCTGCTATTATACATATCAATACTGGCACGATTAGAAGTCTCAATGTACATATAATAACCACTACCACCATCACCTTGAGCAGGTCCAGTGTTACCACTACCCGATGAAACTGGACCACTTCTTAAAACAAGAGGTCTATCAGTATCAGAAGTAGTTGGAGTTTGACCTCCAGTTCCAGAACTTCCAGAAGTCCAAGCAGCCATTGTAGTAACAAGAGAACCTGAATAAGTTTGGCCTGGATCAGTACATTTCCACTGACTTGTAGTACTACCTACAGAATAATCAGTTGAGACTCCATTTATTGTTAATGACGCAGTATCCCATGCAACATCCCCTTTCCAACCTGTACTAGTTTTTAAATAAAGCAATACCAAACGACCACTTGTTCCCCAAAATTGAGTCAAATCTACAGTAGCACTTCTCCAAGATTGACTAGCAGATGTTTGTTTTTCACCTGCCAAAAAATAAACATCACCACCATCACTTGGTGCATTAAATTCTAGTGGTGTAAGAGTGCCAGTTCCATAATCACCATCCGACCAATACATTCTCCAAGTTCCAATTTCATCACCATGCATATAATATTTTAAAGAAAAACTAGCTTCTCCTGATCCTCCTCCTTTTGCGAATGATGGTTGTGGTCCTCCAAGACCAGCTATACTCATTATTGGTGTCATAATATTATGCGAAATTAACTAAATTTGAAAGAACAACAAATGTTGCATCAGCAGTCTTAATTATATTGTGTGTATAAACATCATATCCACCAGCACCACCTTCTGATGGAGCACTACCACCCAACCATTCTTCTATAACTCCAGAACCATCAATTTGTAAATGTGCTGCATACCCAGCTGCAGCAGCAGTTACAATTATCACCACTGTTATTGCTTCTCCAGTGCTCATTTTAGCATTTACTGAAGAACCACCAAATTGTAGATTTACTAAGGCAGTTGCGTCTTCTGTAGTTGTAAAGAGATGAACCATTCCATTTGCAAGATCTATATTTAAATTATCACTTAATTTACCAGCAGTTATATTAACACCTTCTTTTAATAATCCAGATAGATCGACACTACCACTAAATGTTCCACCATTTATATTAGTTCCACTAAATGTTGTTCCACTAAATGTGGTTGCGGTAACAATACCAGTAAGATTAACATCACCAGTTCCAGTTATATCCTTTCCATTAACATCTAAATTACCACCTAACTGTGGAGTTGTATCATTAACAACATCTGTTATACCTGTAATAGTTAAATTAGCAGATATTTGTTGTGCTACAATTTCTACAATATCACCAACTGTTGCACCATCAGTTAAAACTACACTAGTTCCATTTGTTGCCGTAAATTCATCTTGACCATCAAGTTTAATACCATTCAAGAATACATCAACATATCCAACAGTATAAGTTGCACTAAATGTTGTTTGATCTGCTGTGGCAATATATCGATTTGTAGTCCTAGTTGCTGATGGAATGTATACGTTTGCTACAGTATTTGCAGAAGCACCTGCTGATAGAGATGCAGTAATTCCAGTACCAACAAAATTGAAATTAGTGACACCAGTACCAATATAATTGGTATTTGAAGATACACCTACATCAGCTCCTCCACCAGAAGCACCATTTAATTGATTACCATCCTTATCAAAGATGTTAAAGGAACTATCACCAGTTATCCAATAACTACCCTCATTACCAATTGCCAATTGAGTATCACCAGTTGCAGATGAAGCAAGTGCTTTATTACCAATAATAACATTCTTACTTCCAGTAGTTACGTTACATCCAGCATAATTACCTAAGAAAGTATTACAAGCAGAAGCACCTTGTATCGCAAGTCCTGCTCTATTACCAATAATAACGTGCTTATTACCCGTTATATTAGCTGCACCTGCACCTGCAGAATAGTAACCAATAAAGACACTCTCTTCTGAAGTAGTTACTTCTTTTCCTGCCTGACCTCCAATCGCAACTGTGTATGATGCATTAGTTGCCTCGCAAAGTGCTTTATAACCAAGAGCAACTTGACCAGATCCAGTATTATCAGCAGTATATAATGAAGAATCACCAATAGAAGTATTATAATTACCTGTTGTAAGTCCTCTTCCTGCACAGTTACCAAATAATGCATTGTAACCACCACTAGTAAGAGATAATCCAGAATCATATCCAATAGAACTATTTTTAGTACCTGATGTGACAGCTTTAGCAGCATTATATCCAAGTGCAATATTATAATTACCAGTTACACCAGCAGCAGGACCATATAATGCATTCTGACCAATAGCAATGTTATAACAACCAGTTTTTTCATAATACATTGCACTTTTTCCTAATGCAATATTACTATGTCCAACATTATCTGCAGCAGTACTAGTACCCTGCATGGTATTCTGACCAAGTGAGATATTACATGCACCACACATATAATATTGACCATATCTACCAATCTGCACATTCATATTACCAGCAGCCTGTTGTAAACCAAGACCACCTATGGAAATATTTTCTGTTGCCTCCGTAATACCCTTACCAGCATTACATCCAATCGCAATATTACAATGACCACTAGTATTTCCCCAACCAGCATACTTACCAAAGAATACGTTGTACTGACCGCTTGATATCTTTGTACCTGCCTGTGTACCAAGTGCAATATTACAATTACCAGTTACCGTACCAGTTCCCATGGATTTATGACCTAATCCAATGTTATCAGTACCAGTAGTTAAAGCGCAACCTGCTTCATCACCAAGCATGATGTTGCCAGAACCACTACTTACAGTTTTTGCTGCATAACAACCCATGAATATATTATTATCTCCACCATCAATTGCCATACCAGAATTCATTCCTATCATTATATTATTAACACCATCAACAGTTCCAGAACCACCACAACCAGCTCTTAGACCTATGTAAATATTACATCCATTAGCACCTGCATATTTCTTTCCTGCTTGAACACCCAATGCTACATTATAATCTCCAGAAACATTACAACTTAAGGAGCAATCACCAATTGCAACGTTATTACTACCACTAGTAACAGAACAACCAGTATAACCTCCTATGAAAACATTCTTATCACCTTCATTTGCTGCTGCACCAGAGTTGCAACCAATAAAAATATTGAGGCATGTATCAGCATCTACAGCTGCACCAGCACCATTACCTGCTATCAAGTTATCTTGTGCGTTTGGTGACCATCCAGCAAGACCAGTTAAACAAGAACCATCTCCACAGAACTTAGTTGCCTCAAAAATACCACCAGATGCAGTTGCAGTAGCAATACCAGCAAGAGTTACATTAAAGGAACTATCACCACAGATCCAATTAGAAGTACCACAACCAATAATAAATTGCTTATCACCAGTTGCCGATGCTGCATCTACACCACTACCTATAATAACATTATAACTACCTGATGTGATGTTATCACCTGCAGCATATCCACCAAGGAAATTCTTACTTCCACCAGCAACATTTCTACCAGCTACACTACCTAAAAGAACATTATAATTACCACCAGCAAGCAAACATCCTGCAAAGAAACCAGCAACTACGTTTTCATCACCAGTAAAAGTAGCACCTGATACTGCTCCTTGTCCCAATACAACATTACTTGGAGCATTAGTAGCACCCTGTGCAGCACACTTACCTATGAATACATTACTATGACCAGAATCTACCATATTACCTGCATTTACACCGATTGCAATATTACAATTACCAGTTACAGCAGCACCACTAAGAGCTAACCGACCCAGTGCAATGTTATCATCACCAGTTGTCATCTTACATCCAGCACCTACTCCCATGGTGACGTTACAACCACCCGTTGTAATACAATATCCAGCATAAGGTCCAAGGAAGACATTACATTGCGATACACATGTGCCATCACTTCCTTGTCCTCTACCTGCACCAGAACCAATGGCAATCATATTTGCATTAGAACCACATTGGTTAGCACACTTACCTATTGCTATATTACAATCACCAGTCGTTTTAGATTGACCAGCACCATTACCTAAGAAAACATTCTCTTTTCCAGAAGAGTTGGAAGCACCTGCTGCTCTACCTATAAAAACATTATTTTCACTAGCAGTTCCATCACCACCACAACCAGCATAAGCACCTATGAATATACTATTATCAGCATTACAAGCATCTCTACCTGCTGCGTATCCTATGGCAACGTTTTTATCATCATTAAAACTTAGTGCTCCAATTCTACAACCTGCTTTCCAACCTATAGCAACATTATATTCACTATCAGAATTATTTAAGAAACATTTACCAGCATCAGTACCTGCTGCTAAGTTATATTGTGAGTCTGGTGCAAATCCAGAAAGACCAGATAAGTTAGAACCATCACCATAAAGTTGATAAGCAGATACAATACCGACTGCTAATACAGCAGTGTTACCAACACTAACAGCAGCAGTAGGAACAGTAGTACCAATACCCACATTCATACTAGTGTCACCAGTGATCCAATAATCAGTAACTGGTGAATTATATGCCTGAGCAATACCAATTGCTAACTGATTATCACCATCTAGAATAGGAGCATTGACACGACAACCTATAATAACATTTCTATTACCACCTGTCATACAGAATGCTGCCTTGCATCCTATGGCAATATTAAAGTTAACTGTTGCAGAAACATTACATCCTGCACCTGATCCAAGATAGATATTATTACTACCACCATCATTCTTATATCCTGCATCTGCCCCCAAAAAGATGTTTTGCTGACCACTAGTATTATCATAACCAGCACTTTTACCAATCATGATGCCATAATTACCAATATTATTAGCCCCACCACCAGCATCCATACCAATAAGGATTTGGCAATGTCCACTTTGTGAAGATTTGCCAGCAAAATGACCAATTACAACGTTATCATCCCCACTACCTGTTTTTACTACACCTGCACAACAACCAAGAATAATATTATTGTCGGAATCTGAATTGAGGGCACAACCTGCACATGTTCCATCAGAAACTAAATTATTTGTTTCAAGTAACTTCAGACAACCACCACCACCAGGAAGATTAGTTAAGTTAGAACCATCACCATAAAGTTGATATGCAGATAAAATACCAACACTTAACTTAGCAGTGTTACCAACACCAACAGCAGCATTAGGAATAGTGGTTCCCATACCAACATTAAAACAACAATCACCAACAATCCAAGACTTAGAATAACAACCAATTGATAACTGCCTACAACCATCTGTAATTGGTAATCTTGCACCCTGACCAATTGCCACACTCCAACAAGTTGTGGTCTGGGTACATCCAGCTTCCATCCCTAAGAATACGTTCTGACCACCTAGAAGTGTCATTGAAGATGCTGCATTCTTACCAATTACAGTATTCCAATTACCACCAGTCATGTTAGATGCAGCACCAGAACCAATGAGAATATTATCTTGACCATAAGAACAACATCCTGCATTATGTCCAAGGAAGACATTATTACTACCACCACCTACTTGTTTTCCTGTATGTTTTCCAAGTGCAACATTACAACCACCAGAACCTGCACCTAATCCTGAATATCCTCCAAGGAATACATTATAAGCACCACTTGTTAATTCCTTACCAGCTCTAGTTCCAATAGCTACTGAGTAAGTAGTATCTTCTGAACATTTTAAGGCTTCAAGTCCTAATCCAATATTATGATTAGCAGTTGTTGCAGTTGCACCAGAATTACAACCCATGAAAATATTAAAATCACCTGCATTTAATGCTGCACCAGTATTACAACCAATCAGTATGTTAAAGCAGGTATCAGCATCTATTGCTGCACCAGCACCATTACCAGCAACTAAGTTTGCTTGATCGTCTTGTGAGAATCCACCAGCACTAATACCAGTTAAATTAGAACCATCACCATAAAGTTGATAGGCAGATACAATACCGACTGATAACTTAGCAGTATTACCTACACCAACTGCAAGGTCAGGATTAGTGGTTCCAATACCTACATTCCAATTAGAATTACCAGTGATCCAATAGTTAGAACCAGAACCAATAGCTAATTGATGATCACCATTTAGGATTGGTAATGAAACACTATGTCCAATCGCAACATTACAACTTCCAGTGGCCGTATCTTCTCCAACACTATTTCCTAAGAATGTATTATAAGAACCTGTGGTAATGATACAACCAGCACACTGGCCAAGGAAAGTATTGGATGCTGCTGAAGTAAAACATCTTCCAGTTCTATTTCCAACAAAAGTATTATAACATCCAGTAGATGTTGCTCCCTTACCTTGTCCTGAATAGGTACCTACGAATGTACTTGATCCAGCACACATCGCACATGCACCTGCTTGAGATCCCAAGAATGTAAGAAATTGCCTTTTGTTGCACATACCTGCACCACATCCGACAAATGTATTTTCACCAGATTGATTATCTCTACCAGCATAAGCACCAATAGAAATTGATCCCGATCCATAGTTAGCAGCATACTGTGCACATTTACCAATGGCTACACTATTAGCATTATAGGACTCATAACCTGCTCTACATCCAATAAAGACATTTCCAATATCACCTGATCCACCAGTAAATGCTGCTTCAAATCCAATAGCAACAGAAGATCCTGCTGTTGCCCAACTTGCTCCTGCTCTATTACCAATAGCGACATTTTGTGAACCACTGGTAAGTGAAGATCCAGCATAACAACCTAATAATACATTACCATCACCTTCATTTAATGCCTTACCTGCACTCTGACCTATACCGATATTGAAACAAGTATCAGCATCAGATGCTGCACCAGCATCAGTTCCAGCATATAAATTACCTTGGGAGTCTTGTGTGAATCCACCACCAGCAGCTGCCCATGATCCATCACCCCTTAAGAATGTTGAACTATCGGCAGTTCCGTTAGAAGCAAGTCTAGCTGCAGTAACGATACCTGTAAGTTCTCCTCCAGGTAAACTAGTTAAATCTGCACCAGAACCACTAAAACCAGTAGCAGTTAATATTCCAGTGGATGGATTATACATAAATCCACTATCAGTTTCAAGTGCTTCCGATGAAGTTGTTCCATCTACAAATACTGGATATACTGTTTCATTAGTAGTATTATTATTCGTCATAAACGAAAATAATGATAAAGTAGCAGTAGTAGCACTCGTAGCATTACCACTAAATGTAGTGGCACTTACAATTCCACTATTACCATGAATGTTTACACCAGTTCCAACTTGCAAATCTGCTAAAGGATTTGTGGTTCCGATACCAACTTTTTTATCATCATTACTAATTACAAACCAAGGAGTACCCGATTTCACTCCACGGAATTCTTGTACAGTATTACCATCTCTATAAAAATCAAAATATTGAGAACCGCCATTATTAGAATCATTAAGTGCTTGAATTCTTAAAACTTGAGAATTTCCACCAGAAATATTCCAAGTCTTATTATCTGCTGCTTGATTACTATCTGATATTCTAAAGGTGGGGTTATTAGATTGTATGTGTAATAATCCTGTTGGATTTGTAATTCCAATACCAACTTTACTTAAAAATGTAGAGTCATTAGTAAACGTAGAAACACCAGTTACATTAATACCATGATCATTAACCTCTAATTTTGTAGTACCTGACGTATCTTTAAATTCTAAATTTCCACTATCATGCAGTATAACTCTATTATTACTGGTACTGTCACTTAGGTATAGAGTTGAACCAATTGTGATTGCATTAAATCCATATGCGTATGAAATATTTAATTTGGATGCAAATCCATCTCCTCCAAATTTTACAATTGTATCCTCTGGAATATGAACAGTATTAGAGAATGTAGAAATACCAGTTACATTAAAGTTTCTACCAACTCTTACATCTTTTTGAGCAGTTATAATACCAACAGAATCTATATTCGTTACATCTTCATATGTTAATGTTCCACCTATTGATACATCACCAGTGACACTTAAAGAACCTAATGTTCCAACTGTTGTTATATTACTAGTACCTGCCCAAGTAGATAGTGCTGTGTTTTCTACATTACCTAAACCTACATCTCCTTTAGCTAAACTCAAATCTGATTTTAATTCAGTAGCAGTTCTTCCTTCAAGACCATTAGCAGTAAATCTTGCATATTCATCATCTGCAACATCAGAACTATCGATCTTAACCGCATTAGTATCAGCAATACCAAATGTTAATGCATCTTGCTTGGCATTCCATGTCGTAGCAGAAGAAATATAACTATTAGTAATAGCAGTTCCTTGCCAAGTACCTATTCCAATTATACCAACTGATGTTATCTTAGTAGAACCAGTCCACGTAGATAGAGCAGTGTTTTCTACATTGTTTAAACTTAAATCTGATTTTAATTCAGCATAGGTTCTTCCTTTAATCTGAGATGTACCTGCTAATAAAATATCATTTGTGGATAATGCTTCTTCAGATTTTAAAGCATTTCCACTACTCAATCCAAATGTTAATGCATCTTGCTTGGCATTCCATGTCGTAGCAGAAGAAATATAACTATTAGTAATAGCAGTTCCTTGCCAAGTACCTGAAGTAACAACTCCTAATGTAGAAATACCAGAAACCGATAAAGTAGTACCATCTAAAGAACCTTTAAATGTGGTAGCAGTTACGATACCAGTAAAAATCGCTGCACCTGAATTATAGATTGTAGCACCTGTACCAATTGGAGTATCTGCACCTTGAACATTAATACCAGCAATCTCAATACCAACACTATGTAAGTTTGATGTTCCTGTTTTTACAGTTGTCTCATCTATTACAACAGTTCCAGTTCCAACTGAAAGAATACCTGTGACTCTAGCGTTACCCTCAACAATTAAATCTGTTGTTGCTCCACCTACAGTTACATTACCAATAGTTGCTACACCCGATACATTTACATCATCAAGTTCAGTATGTCCATCTACATCTAAGTCAACACCAACTGCCAATTTAGATCCATCAAATGTTAAATTTGCATCACCTTCAAATGAATTACTATCATTAAACTGAATTTGAGTATTAGAACCACCAGGGCTTCCACCACCTCCACCTATTTCTCCCCATGATGGACTAGATCCCTTGTAACCTTCGAATTGATTAGTTTGGGTGTTATACCTAATATCACCAACAACAGCACTTACAGGTCTTTGTGCAGTGGTTCCTGATGGCAGTTTAGTATGTGAGGTTGAAGTGAATGAAGAAATTCCACTAACAATTAAGTGGGATAATGTCGAAACACCAGTAACATTTAAATTTCTACCACTTACCTCATCATATACAATATCACCAACTACATTAAGATCTCCACCCACATAGATATCATTTGAAAAGGTTGTTATTCCTGTAAATGTAGATAATCCAGTTACATTAAAGTTTCTACCAACTCTTACATCTTTTCCAGCAGTTATAATACCAATTGAATCTACATTCTTTACATCTTCATATGTTAATGTACCACCAATTGAAACATCACCAGTAAAATTAGCACCACCTGCTGTTATAACACCTACAAATTTAGCACCACCACCAGCACTTACGACTTCAACATCCCCTGCAGCAATTGAACCAGTAGATGCATCTAAAGTTATTGAAGAAGTACCAATAGAAACAATTCCAGTAAATCTTGCATTTCCATCAACAACCAATGCATTACCAGGATAATCACCAGATTGAATTAAGCTGGTTCCAATACCAACTCTTCCCATTGTGTATGGACCATCAACACCCTGTATCCATGTATCTCCATCAGAAGGTGATGAGAATGCAAATTTCTTTAGACTATGTACATATCTTAAATAACCACCATCATAAGCTGCTGGATTAGTAGCAATACCAACAACATCATCAAGATACTTTAATTGAGTTTCTCCACCACCACCAAATGTGGCTAATTGTTGTTGAATACGATTTAAAAATAATCTATAATGATCTTGAAGTTGATCTAATGTAACAAAATCTTTATCAAGTGGTGTTAATGGATCTGAATTCTTAGTCTCTGGTGGTATATTAAGAAGACCTTCACTTAAAAATTCTTTTTCATTAAATTTTGCAAATACTTCTTCAAGATATCTAACTTTTTTTGAAAGTTCGTTATTTTTTTCTTCTAAATTATCTAAATTTAATTTATCAACTACAGTTTTAAATTCTTTTCTAATACTGTTAAAATTTGTTTTTACATTTTTTTGTACTTTTACAAATTCTTCATTTTGTTTTTCTAAATTTTCTTTTAAATTTGATTTACTTCTAATAATTTCAACTTCTAAATCAGAAATTTTATTTTCTACATTATTTTTATGATCTTCATAAACTTTTAAATCTTTATTAATAGATTTCTTTAAGTTTTTAACTTCAGTAATTTTTTTACTTAAGTCTTGAAATATTGTATCCTTATTATCAGAAATAAGATTTATTTTTTCCTCTAGATCACCAACAACTTTATCTAATGTTTCATTTAAAGAACTTATATTTTCTTCTGTTTTTTCTTCATTATTAGTAATATATTTTGTAATATCTTCAATAACTATATCAGTATCATTTTTAAATTTTTCATATCTATCTGATGATTTTATTTCAGATTCTAGAATAGATTTCTTATACTTTGGTGCTTCTACCTCAACAAAATTATTAATTTTTTCTGCAAGACCACTAACATTAGATCTAATCTTAATAAGATGCTTTTCATTTATACCAGTTACATCATTTTTTAATTTAGAAACAGTTTCCTCAAGTAAAAATGCATAAGAAACTACTGCATTATCAAGATCTTCTTTCTTGATAAAATCTTTAATATCGGATTGTATACTTTCTATACTCTTTAAAGTCTCTGATAAATCTTCAATCTTAGATATATTTTCTTTATATACATTAAAAGCGTCAGAAAAAGATTTTAATTCCGGTCTTTCGACCAACTTATCAATTATACTTTCTTTTTTTTCTTCGTCGAAGAAATCTGACGGATTTTTGAGTGCCATTATTTAAGTCTAATTCTAATCATTCTCTACGTTATTATTTAGATGACCTTTTTTAAGGATCTTTGAGAGTTCTGATGTAGACCCTACAAATAAAGCATTATTAGTAACTTGTGTTGGTTTCCCTTTATCTTCATCAATTTCTTTCACCTTCTTTTGTAATTCCATTAATTTATCAGTTGTATCAGCAACAGACTTTATAATCTGTCCTGCAACTTCATATGCTCTTGGACTTGCACTTTCACCTGCAAGTTCCATAATTCCATTAAGAGATTCTTGTCCTTTTTCAATCAATGAATATAAATTGGCACGAGTATAATCATAATCTTTATCTATATCATCTGTAATATTTTTAATACTATCTTTTCTAGTAATACAACCATTTTCTGGTTTAGTACTCACTTCAATAGAACTGGTTGTATTTAATGCTTCATCAATGGGATCATAACTAGACATAATTTAAATATCCTTTCCTTGTGTTGGACTATATGTTTTACCATCCGAGAAGAATGATGATGTTTCACTAAATCCAAAATCATCTTCAGGACCTGCATCTGCTGGACTTGGTGTTACAGTATATCTCTGAACACGTTTTGCTGTTTTGGTGTTAGTATCAGGATAATAATCAACCTGAACTTTCTTAATAAGACCTTCAGAAGATTCTGCAATAGGTCCAAATAAATATGTTTTTGCTGTAAAGGTTAAAGTATATATTAAAGCTCTTCTTGTAGAAAAATCACCTTCATAATCATCTTGGAAATTAATACTATCTAAAACAATTGGTATATCTCTCTTTTCTCCTATAGATTTTACCAAATCCACAGTTAAATTAAATGATGGTTGAAAATAAGGTAATATTTGCTCTACAATCTGTAATGCATCATCATTTAATTTTGTTAAAATATTCAATTCAAATCCAATGTTATATGGAACAGGCATAAAAACTTTCTTTAATTTACTATCTCTACTATCAACTGCTTTAAATGTTTGAGTAACTCCAGTTTTACGTGAAGGGTCATAATTAATACTATTCATTTCAAACGACATTCTTGGTAATGTTGTTTGAACTGCCTTATTCAAATCTGCTTGCTGTTCCAATCTAGCAAGAAATTTTTGTGCAGGTCCATATGCTAGTGGTACTTTAAGTTCACTATATGTATTTCCTGCAGCATCATCATGTCTAATATGAATTTGATTGAATAGAGTACCAAAAGATATAATAGTTTTTCTAACAATTTCGTGATAGTAATAAGTTCCTAACATTAGTATGTACCAAATGGATTTGATTCAGTGAAGTCTAAAATCTTATCAGCTTCTGTTTCGATTTCATCACCTTTATCATATTTATCAGCATATTCTGCAGACTCAATATAATCTACAGTATATTGTGCAACAGGAGCAGTAGATCTGGTACCAAATTCAAATTTACCCTCAAGTACACTCTCTGTATTAATTCCCGACTTAGAAAGATAAACAGTTACATATAATGTATCACCAACTTCATTAGTTGTTATTCCTGTAACATTGGTAAGTGCTGTTAATACTCCTACATTTTGAACTTCTTGTCCTATAGAAATACCTGTTGTATTAATTCCTGTTATAGTAGATGCATAAGCAAGCATATCACCAGTTCTATTAACAATTATTGGGGTAAATGATGTTCCCTCAGAAGTAGATCCTATAGCAACATCACCAGCAATAAAGGTACCACTAGTAGCTCCAAGTTTTAATACATTACTAACACTATCCCAACTCTTAACTCTACCTTTTGCACCAGACTTGGATCCTGTCACAATTTCATTAAAAGTATAAGTTCCAATACCACTTATTGTTGGTGGTGTAGTAACAGTAGCAAATGCAGTAGTATTATCATATCCTATACCAGAATCTACCATAAGAATAGAAGTAACAAATCCTGAAGTATTAACAATAGCTCTACCAATAGCAGTACCAACACCAGAAGATGGAGATTGGAATATAATATTTGTATTTGTTGGATAACCACTACCACTTGATGCAATACTAACATTTCTTATACCAGCTGAATCTTTAACTAATGTTGCAGTAGCAGCAGCACCAACTCCATAAGAAGTTTCCCCAGAACTAGCACTTATAATAGATACCGTTGGAGCAATGGTATATCCAGCACCAGCATTTGTTAGTAAAATTTCTTTTACAGAATATATACCATTAACAGAAGTTGTTATTGCTACAGCACTTGCATTTGTTCCCCCAACTGGTGCAGTACTAATTGCAACTGTTGGTTCTTTAATATAATCATAACCATCATTATTTAAAACAATATTTCTAATATATCCAGTTGCAGTAGATACAGAAACTGTTGCAGTTGAACCAATAGAAATTAATTTTAGAGAGGTAACATAACCCTGCTCAACCAATACATCATCAATTGCTTCAGTAGTAGTACTTAATTGATCCCAACCACCAACTTCATCTTCAAGTTCAAATAATTCACATTGTAATTCATAAACATATGTTTTACCTAATTGATAAAAGGGTTTTTCATGCTCTACAAATTTAATTTCAAAAAGTCTTTGTCCTAATGGGAAATAAATCAAATCCCCTTCACGAGGTCTACTTGTAACTTCAACTTCACTATCAGGTAAACCTTCTAAAAATGGAGATATAAAATCTTCAAATCTTTCTTTTGATATTGTTACTGTTAATTCATCCTTTAAACTCATTCCAAATTTAGTCATAACATCACCAGCACCAGTATACCCTTCATAGGTATTCACATATGCCTCTATCGCAAAAGTATTATCAAATTTTGATGATTCAATTTCAGTAAAAATATTATCCTTAGATACAATCTTTCTGGGTAAATACATTACCTCTACACCAAAAATTTGTAACTGTTCATTAATTAAATCTTGAACAAGTCTTTGTTCACTCTCGGATCCTTGTAGAAAAAAGGGATTTAATGCCATAATATTATCCTATTAAATCAAGAGGTGGTACTTCATATTCTAATGACATTTTCGATTTAATTTCTTCAAGATCCCTTTGTGCATCTTCATATATTTCTCTACCATTCAATTCCAATCCACCAGGTAATTTTACACCTTTAAATTTTATTAAATTTTGACCCCATTGTTTTTTTATTAGAGCAGTTGCATATGGTTTTAAAAAACTATCATTCCAAACACCACCAAAGTTACTAGGATCTACTTGTCTATAACAATCAAGAACTAAAAAATTACCAGCAACTTCTGATTTCCAATCAATATCTAAATATAATCTATCTTGTCTTTTATTAAATCTTATTTGTTTGTCGGTAGTAAGTAAATGATCAATATCCTCAAGATATGATTTTGTCATTGCATATTGCATTAATTCAACAGAATTAAAATAATAAAGATCGTTTAGAAACAATTGATATTTTATACTAAACATTCCACCAGATATTGAACTACTATCAAATTTAAATATCTTATTTACACCTATTACTGAATCTGGAACTTCAAGATAATTAGAAGTTTCAACCCAATTGGTGGTATTGGTTCCAATAATTTCATTAGTAGTTGATGTTACCGTAGTAGTTACAATACCAACTCCTTCTGTTCCTGAAGCTGATCCCCTATCAATCTCATCTTGAGTTAATTTGTGTTTGAGATACATTCTCTCAACACCATCAAAATGTCGTTCATAAAATATCTGAAGTGCATCATCTATCAAATCATCAATTTGATCATCATCAACATTAATTTCCAGAACTGGATATCCAAGTTTTCTCTTACAATAATCTTTAAAAGTAGTACGACTAGTTGGTATTGCCATTAGAATGATCCTCCATCGATTGTGCCCGCGGTTAATATACCACTAACAACTAATTCAGTAAGAGTTCCAACAGTTGTCAATGAAGATCCAACAACAGTTGGACCAAGAGTAGTTTTATTTAGAAGTAAATTTGATCCTGCTTTAAAAGCAGCTCCATCAGATATTCCAATACCTATACTAGATTGTAAAGTATCAGTAGAATCATCAAAAAGAAAAGTTTTTTGAATACTGGTAGAACCTATTCCAATTCCTGCACCATTAAGATTAGCATCAGATGCAATAGCACTTGCAATTCCTATTCTAAAATCACCTATACTAATAATTTGATTGCTTTGAGTAAAGGTAGTTCCTATTACACGTAAATTACCTTTAATATGAACTAATCCAACTTCACCAGAAATATCTTTAGGATCTAGATAAAGTATATTTGGACCAGAAATAGTAGCAGATCCAGTTTCATCACTAGTTCCCGATGATAATGTAATTCCATCATATTGCTCTACACCACCCAACCATGATCCCGTAGTAAATTTAGATGCAGTGGAAATTCCTGTAAATTTTGAATTTGTAGCAATTACATCACTAACATTTACATTACTTGAAATATTTAAATTTCCACCAACATATAAATCATTTTTAACTGTCGTAAGTCCACTTATTGATCCAACAGTTGTAATACCACTTATACCCTCAAAAGATAAACCATGAAAAGATTTATCACTATATACTTGCTCATGAAATGTAGAAACACCAACAAAAGTTGATACTCCAGAAACATGTAATGTTGTAACAGAAGCAATACCTCCTATTACATTACGTGGAATATTCTCTAAGGAACGAGTTGATGAAGATAAAACCTTTATTGCATTTGTTTGACCAACTCTAACCGAAATATCTGCCATTATTCTGTAATCCCACCCCGAACTAAGACATTACCTTCAACCACTCTCGTTACTTCCTGTGTGCCTGAAGCTGTTATTAAAACATCATAAAGATACCTACCAGGATCTAATTGACTAGTTACTGATGATTCCATAGTTAAAGTAAACTTTCCTTGAGAAGAATCGTCAATAGTTGCAACAAAATCATACCATGTTGAGCTAGCAGGATGTTTTCTCAACTGAGACTTTACTGTATAGGAATTCAAGTCTAATGCTGATCCATCACTTGTATTAGCTAAATTAAAAGTTTGACTAAAAGTGGCTCCGGCATTAATTGTGAGATTTGAAACATATGCAGCTGCCATTTATTTTTATAATAATTCCTAATTATTATTTAGACTAGTTTTTTAGTTAATTCTTTTAAAGCATCTTTAATTTCATTGATATCATCCTTTATTTGATCAATTTCTCTTTTTTGCACCTTTCTAAGGTGTAATGATTTAAGATATTGATCATATCCAGCAAAATCATTATTTATAATTGCACCTGTTTTTTCATCACGATATAAATTTGGATAATCTTTAACTTTAATCATCGTACAGCAACTGTTCTAAATTCTTTTATTCTTGGTGATTTGGACTGATCAGTTCCTGACATCACAATTTTAATAGTATATCCAATAAACAAATCAAGATTATCTGCAGTATACTGATATTCTCTATATTGATTATTTGCACTAGCAGAAACAATAGAATCTGGTCTACCATCATTATTTGAAGGATCAATAACGACATCACCAAATCCATCGTCATCAATATCATTCAAATTTTTATATCCAGGGAATAATTCAAATGCTTGTTGAACTTCACTAGAATCGACTCTTACCAAACTATACAGTACCCTAAAATCAGAAGAAAAATGCCTATAAGCAGAAAATAAGACTTTTAATGATGTTGCTGGTTTAGATAATGTAATTGGTTGAGAAACATACACAGCAGTATGTGGATCATCTAATATAGATTTGACCTTTTCACTAGTGGAATAATTTTCACTGGAAATAGGATTATTCAATCTACTACTTATATATTCCATAGCAGTACCTCCTTTTAAAGAGATTATAGGAGATATATTCTCGTTAGTAGTTTCTAATGATAATGATAAGGTGAAAGATTTCTTTCTAGGTAAACTAGTTAAATATTCATTTTCATTAATTTTATTAGCAACAATTCTTACATTATCTAAAGAATTGTATTTATTTAATTCTACTTGTTCATATCCATTATCATTATATGAAACTTCATTACCACCAACACTAGTTCCAGTTGTAGTTCTAATTCTAGCAGTAATATCAGTTTTTCCTCCATCAAGTCCTACTGGTTTAAAACTTTCAACATATGGAACTATAGCATCGTATAATATATTTTCAGTTGCAATAATGTCATCTCCACCTACAAATTTATCATCAGAGAATGATAATTGTGGAAGTAAATTAACATCAGAATTTCTATTAGTACCATTTGATGTTCTATCAACTTGAATAGAATAATTATCTAAATCATTTTCCACAGAACTAACATTATGGACTTTATTAATTCTTCTTAAAGAAACTTGACTAATTTCATATTTACTTACATTTGATTTGTCTTGATGTGCACTTGCAACAGTACCATCAACACCCCTTCCATCTGGAGCATCTGCAATAGTTAAGAAACCATCTCCAACTGCCTTATATCCAATTATTTCAGTTCCAATTTTTACATATCCAGTATTAGCAACTCCTGCAACTGAACCAACATCAAGACCTTCAAAATTCACAAAATCAGAAGTATTTCCAATACTAATAGTATTCATTTCATTCTTACTTAAATTGGAAGTTAAATTTGCAGATGGAACATCAGATTCTACATTTGATATAGAAACTTTATTAACATCAGAATACATTCCATGATTAAAATGATTTACTTTAAAATAATTACCCATATTAATACCAGCTTCGTTAATATTGTTAACTCTTATTGTTGTATTTGCCAAAGAAACAATATTATTATCATTATTAAAGAATTTTAAAGGAACAGATGCACCACCAGTAAATGCATTATTATCACCTTGAATGTTAGTTAGATATAAAGTATCAATACCACCAATATCTGTTATAGTAAATCTTGCTCCTTTACCTTGTCCACCTTCAGTTCCAACAGTATTAGTTGTAATACCTACAACATCTCCTATTTGATACCCATTACCTCTTCTAAAATCAATTATATTATATGAAGTAATAGCACCAGAACCATCAACACTACTAATACTTAATTGCAATCCACTACCATTACCAGTAACTGCAAAGGTATCAACATTACTATCAACAATATAATTGGATCCAGATTCAATTTGCTTACTATCAGTAACAGAACATCCAACTCCAGAAATAACAGCAGTACTTGAATTATAAGAACCACATATTTTTCTTCCAGGAGTTAGCATTGAAGTTAAATATGAAAAACTAACTTCTGTTGCATCAGTATCAGAAATAGTTGTTATTCCAATAGATCCAGTTTTTGGTAATGTTTTTATCGAATTATTATTTAATTTTCTTGGATAATTATTACTAATATCCAAATCTGGGTTATGGAATGTTACAGTTCCTCCAGAAGGTTTAAATCGTGCTTTATACAATTTAAAAGTAAGATCCTGTGTTTGATCTTCCGTCCACAAAGCACCATTTTGTGATTTAAACAATGCTCCAGTACCAAACTGTGTTGTATATTGTAATGATGCTCCACTACCAGCACCTGGAATAGCTTGTGCATTAACAGCATTTTTGCCATGAATTCCAGTCCATACTTTATAATTAACACTTTTTGGGGCTAAAAGTACAACAGCATATGATTTTCCTGCTTCTAAAAATATTGGTTCTGGAAATGTAAATTTGGTTTCTTTACTTGCGGAAACTGGATCTGCTTCAATTAAATTTATAAGAGTTTGACCATCTCCAGCAAGTTTAGTTGGTCTCAATACTACACTATTACCAATCTTTATTCTAGAAGGTCTAGCATCACCTGTAGTTTCTCTTATTTGGCACTCAATAACTGATTCTGATACAGTATCAATAGAATGGAAGAATACACCCACTGAGGTTATAAATGCACCATTATAGTCCTCATTAGCTTGATTAACAGCTGATGGTGCATCTACTTGTCCACCAACAACAAAAGTTTGAGCTACTGGATCTACATAATCTACTGTCAAAGTTTCTATATGATTAGTAGTAAAACTAGAATTTGCAGTAACATTAGCATTAGCCGTAGCACTAAGATTAATAGTATTAGTAGATACAGTTTCTGTTATTTCATTTTGCCATTGTTGTAAAGATCCATTTGCTGAATATCTTGCTTGTGCAAAAACAACACTTGCATCTTCTCCTGCTTCAACTTGTTCATTACTTTCACTTGTAGTAATTCTAACACTTTTACTTCCAGTATTAATTCTAATTGAAGGTGCTGGTACTGTATTTGGATCTTTTATAAAGAATGATCCTATCAGATCCCCAAATCCATCAGTAATTAAACGTAAATCTTTTACATATGCTTCAGCACCACTATTTTGTCCTATTAACTTCATACCTTTGGTCACATATCCAGAATATAATCCTTGAGCTTCTTCAGATAAAGCACGAGTATCAACATTTAAAATTCTAGATGATTGATTATAAGAATCTGGAAAAAGAATAGTTCCTGAAGAATATGGATCATATGGATAAGCTTCTGATGGATTATTATACCCACCAGATTTATGATTTGGAGTACATAATCTAAATTTAATTAAAACATTACCATCATCATCAACACCATCAACTTCCTCACCAATATCAAAATTTCCATTAGAACCATAAGATGTACCATTTTTTGTATTCGTTATTTCCAACATCTTTGGAATATAATCAACCTTCTCACCATCAAGAAACAAATAGCATAGAGTATAATCTGGAAATCCTGAAGATCTAAATTCAGTATTTCTTGATCTCATAAAAGTATCACTAGCAGATGAAACAAGAGTATTTTGACTGAAAGTATCTGTATTAGAAATAGTAAGACTATCACTTGCACTATCAGACATTGATAGAGTACCAGTCATAGAATCGGTTTGAGTATCAGTAAAAGTTCCTGCTACAATATCTCTATCTGTTGTTGTAATATGAGTCTCTGTATGAATGTCTGTTGAACCACTAAGATTTAAATTACCAGTAAGAGATAAATCCAAATTCATATTATGAACACTATTTCCTCCAGTTTGCTGAGTTAAATTATCCTCCAATTGAATAGTTCTATTCCACATATCCATTTCTGGATTCAATTCAAGGGTTCCAGTATAAGATGGAAGTTCATATGGGTTAACATTAACTTCACTATTTTCGGTAGCATATATTTGATCTATCCAATCAACTTCTTCATATGCTAAAGTTATTGCTTTTCCAGTTTTTTGAACATTACTATCAAATAACAGATAATTTTCAAAAGTATCAAGTTCAGAACTGATAATTGATCTATCAGGAGCTAAAAGAGGTGTAAGTGAATTTCTAGTTACAGGTGCTTGTATTTCATTTGCAAATGGATTTAATTCTACTGTAGAAAGTCCTGGAAACATTCCATCACGATTTGTAAATGCATCAACAAAAA
>VTLG01001829.1_pt1 | contig 25129 bp, 21 predicted proteins | sample 4694571 | NCBI WGS metagenome assembly VTLG01 (sample SAMN12604809, study PRJNA352737) | marine metagenome | biome: ENVO:00000447; feature: ENVO:00000209|ENVO:00000569|ENVO:01000036; material: ENVO:00002151; isolation source: viral sequences binned using virsorter ...
ATGTAATAGTGTTACCCTCTAAAGTTAGTGTTCCACTTGTACTTGGAGTTTCTCCAAACAAATTTTCTACTAACTGCCTTGATAGTTGTGCATATATTCTAGATTCTAAATTTCTAATAAATCTTGCTAGTGTTGTATTTTCTTTGTCTCTTTTAATCTGGTCTTGTAAAGCTTTTATTTCTTCTTTAATAGACATCTTTCTATTAAACTCTTGATTCTCTATAGTAAGATAATGTGCTGATGTACCTATACCACTAAAACTAGGATTTTTAAATTGATGTACCATTTCATCTGCAAAGAGTTTAGAGTTACCCCAAAATGCTAATAACATAAGTCCAAACATTCCAACTTGCACAAAAGACATAATTCCAACTATACCTAATTGTTTGTCAGCCCAAGGTTTTAGTTCTTGTTCGTTCCAAATTTCTTGCTCCTCTATTGTAGAGTCTCTATTTTTAAAGTTTAAAAGTGCTTGTTGATAATATTTCATTAATCTTTCCTTTGGTCTTTTTTACCATCTGCTCTTGCTAATTTATCGACATCTATAGGAATTTTCATGGCTGTTCTTACCATTGTATCTATCCGTATCATGTCGTTATCCATTTGTCTTACTCTATCTATTAACGCAACTATCATACCATGTTGTGTGTCTAGTTTTTTATGCACATCTGCTATTAAATGATTAAATAATTTCCAAACCATCCAACCAGCAGCAACTGCAAAAGCTGCAGGAATACCTACAGTTTCTAATAAATCCATCCATTGACTACTGTTCATTATCTACCTTTTGCTAAACTACCACCAAAGTACATACCTATAATAGCTGATACTAAGTTGGTGTCTAATTGTGTAATTACAAGACCTTGAAAGGTTATCCAATCAAATACTTCTCTACCTGTTCTAAACAGTCCTCCCGGATTCCATTGTGTATATCCTACTGTAACACTTACTTCAGGATAATAGACTGCCACAAGTTTAGGTAAAAGAACAATAGCAAATACAGAAGTAAGTGCAATAATTCTTCTAGTCCATGCAAAACCTTTATCTTTTAAACCATGGTCAAGTGATTGTTTTTTAGCTTTAATATCAAACTCTCCACGAGTTATAAGAAGTTTTTCATTTTCTGCTTTAGCTTTACGACTTTCAGACCATACACTCATAACTCCACCAAGCACAGTTGATGCTAACATAGTTATAATTTCAAACGGAAAACCCATTACATTATACTCGCTATTAAATCTTCGTATAAAATTCTAAAATCTTCTAACTTCATAAAACTTAAATCTTTTTTTATTTGATGCACTCTATAAATATCATAAGCTTTTTCAAGTTGTTCTTCTGTATATAGTATCATTAATCTAGTTCTAATTTTCTAATATAGTTTCTAGTTTCTTTAGGAAGTTTATCTAAATCAGCACCTTGTTCTAACCATTTTTTAGTATTACCATAACCCCAATTATAAGCTATTGCTGCATCTCTTTTATTACCTAACTTATCTGTTAAAGCATAAATATAATCTGTACCAAATCTTACATTTTCTTGTACATCAAATAAATCATCTCCTTGAAAAGGTTTTACTCCAAATCCCGGTTGTGCTGCTGTGTTAGGCATAATTTGCATTAAACCTTTAGCACCTACAGGACTTTCCCTATCAACAATTCCTGAACTTTCTACTCCAATAATTTTAGCAATAAACGGGTCATCTGTGTATGGCATACCTAGACTTTGATAATCAGGCTGACCACCATCTTGTAATCCAAGTCTAGCCATCTGGTCAGAGTAAGGCATACCAGTAAAAGGGTCTACTCTATCTGCTGGTTCTTCTGTTACATCAGTAACTGGAAAATCTTCTGAAACTTTTTCGCCTTCAAAGTATTGTTGTCTTACTGAACCTCCTGTTACATTTGATTCTCTAATTGGAGGTAAAGGATTTTCTAAAGGTCTTTCAGGTAATTCACCTTTTAAACCTAAAACTTCTTTATCAATTCTTCTCGCTTCTTCTAATGCTTTTTGATAAATTTCAGGAAATGAACTTTTTAAAGCAACACTAAATGGTGCTCTTTTTAAAACTATTTCTGCAGCAGCTCCTCTTTGACTAAATTGAGTAAGATAGTCAACTATATCAGCTACATTAGGACCAGTAAAAGAGCCTATACCAGCAATAATTTTATTTTCATATCTTTCAGCAAATTCATATCTCATGTACATTTCTGCTGGACCTAACAAACCAGAATAAGCTAGTGTTCTTTTAACAAAATCTTCCTCAGAAATTTTACCACTTTCTAAATCTTCATAATTTCTACCACCAGTTCTAAGAGTATAATTTAATAAACCTATACTATACATAAAAGCAGCTCCAGTTACAGCTCTACCTGTAGCTATATTTCCACCAGCAGAAAAAGGATTAGCTCCATTAACAATACCCCTAGAATCTTTAGTTAAATTTCTTATAACTTTTCTTAAAGGTCCATTAGAAAAAGCTGTTATATATCCTAACAATCCGTACATCCATTTTGTAGTAGCTAAAGAATGTATTAAAGGTTTTTGATTTGAAGCTGCTGTAGGATTCATAACTACTTCATTTGTATATCTATTAGCTCCTGCTCGTACCTGATTTAAGTAATAATCATCTGTATGCTCTGCTCCTCTTTGAACCCACCTTACACCTTCACTAGCATCAATACCTAATTCAGCTAACTGGTCTTGTAAAAGTTTTCTATTAGTTGGATTCATATTTGGATTATCAACTAAAGTTTTTAAATTTTTATATATTAAATTTTTACCCATGTCATAACCAACAAGTTGTAAAAATCTTGTTAAGTCATGTAATCCAATAGTCTTAAAAAAAACATTTTGTATTTTAGTAGCTGGTCTACTTACAGCTTGACCATAAATAGCAGTTATCCTATCTTCTGTTCCTAAATTTATAGAGTTCATAAAAGCGTTTAAATCTAATCTATCAGCAGGTCTTACTTCTTTATTAGGATTTCCAATTCCAAAATTTGCTTTTTGTTTATTCCAAAATTCCTTACCACTTTGATTAGCAGCTCTTGTAAAAGCATTTGTTCCTAATTTATAGTTTGCTCCTAATAATAAAGGCACTCCAGTTTCCACTAAACTTGTAACAGCAGACAAACCTAACATAGAAGTTTGCATAGTTATTGTAGCAGTATCGTGTAAAAATCCACCAATTCGACCAATAGGAATATAACCCATAAATGTTTTTGATGTATTAATTCTACCTTTTTGACCAGTAGTAATTTCATACATTAGTTGTAAGTATTTTTTTTCATTGTTAGTTAATTTAATATTACCATTTTTTTCTATTTTATTTAACCATCTTTTAGTAAAATCTGATACATCTTTTCCTAACAATTCAGTTCTAGTAAGTAAAGCAGAAGTTTCTCCGATATATTTTAATAAAACATTTTCAACATCATTACTTAAATAATCAGCAAAATCTTTATCTTTTAATTTTAATAATCTTCTTTCAGCTTGTAATCTTGTTTTTGATAATCCTATACTAGAACTAGACTCTGGACTTCCTTCTGTAGCTAATTGTTTCCAAAGTTTTTCAGCACTTGAAAAAGTACTGCCTTCTGCTTTCATTATTTTTTCAATAAAATCTTTTTTATTAGCTTTTATTTTATCTATTCTCCAAGCACGAGGAAAATAATCTGGAACTTTATTAGGATTTAATCCTAAATTAACAGCATCATTATAAATATCATCTAATAATTTTCTTATTTCTTTACCAGCACCTATAATATTATCAGCTAATTTAATTTGTTTTCCATCAACAAATTTAGTAGTTCTACCACTTCTTAAATAATATGCTAAATCTAAATCAGTTTCTTCAGATAAAACTTGTTTAACAGTAGGACTAGATAAAAATCTTTTAAATTTAGTTTTTACGCCTTTGTCTCCTTTAATAGGATTAAATACACTATGATGTTCTCTTAATTTATATTTTAAAATAATAGAATATAATTCTTCTTGTCTATTACCAAAAAGTTTATTTAAACTTTGGTTATAATCTAAATCTAATAATTTTTGTTCTCCGGGTTTTGGAGCTACAAAAAATTCATCAGCATCATATCTAAATATTTTTAATAAAGTGTTTAAATCTTTATCTTTTGGACTTTTATCTTTAAAAAGAGTTGTAGGTCTAACTGGTAATACACCAATGTATAAAGCTTTTTTAGCACCATCTAAAAAACTAGCAGTTAATTTAACAGGAAAATTACTTTTATAATTTTCATTATTATCTATTCTAGCTATTCGTTCTTCATTAACAGCCTTCATAAATTTAGGAATTGTATAAGTTACACCTTTAACAGCACCAAAAGCTGCAGGAGCTAATACACCTCCCATTGCAGCAACTTGAACAGTTTGCATAAAATCTCTGTCATCTCTACGATGTGTTGCTAAATCAGTTGATTGATGAACAAAATCATAAGTACCAGCATATGTTGCTCCTTCAAAAGAAATAACTCCATAAGTTTGTGCAGTTGTTAATGGCGATTTTAAATTTTGAAAAGGCACTACTTTAGTAATACCTTGTGCTCCTTTACCTACACCAGTTTTAACAGTTTGTCTAACTCCTTGTTTTACTGCTTCTTTAATTCCTAATTTAGCAGATTCACCAGCAGCAATTCTTCCCACAACAGAAGAACCAAGTGTCCAAGGAACTAATAAAGCTGAAGCCCAATTAGCAGGGTCAGTTAAAATTTCTTGTGTAGCATCAATAGCTAGTTGTCTTCTTTCTGGACCTCTACCACCTACAGAAGCATTATCCCATCTAGTACGAAGATAATTATAATCTTCTTTTTGTTCATCAGTAAAATTAGAAGCTTTTATTCCTAAACGAGTAGCATCTCCTAAATTCCAATCTGTCCCTCTAAAAAATTGATATAAATCTCCTACTTCTGTTCCTTGATTTCTTATTAGATATTGAGAATTTAAAGAATCTAAAAATCTTTCAGTTCTTTTAACAAATTCATCATCATCTCTTAAAGTTGCTAAAGTATCTTTTGGTTTTAAATCTTCAAATACTGCATCAGATTTAAAATTAGTAACTTCATTATTTAAAATTGGCATAAGTTATTTAATATTTTATTGTGTTGGAAGTGGTTCAAATGTCCATTTATATAAAGGAGCTGCTTCACTTCCTACATTAATTGTAAAAAATCTAAATCCATCTTGTGAAAATTCTTTATCTTTGGCAGGTACTAAAGTTTCTCCTGTCTCATTATTTACTACTCTATTTTGTATATATTTTTTAGTATTAAGATACTCTACAGCAGTTCTAGCATCTCTAATATCATTTAAAGTTTTGTTTTCCATAAAGTCTATAACTTCCATATTTACAAATTCAGTTCTATATAAGTCAGCTCTTTTTTCTGTTTTGAAAAAAGGTTTATCTTTATATTTATAAATACCTGTAGCTTGTATAGGAATTGCTTGTAGGATTGCATCATCAAAAGATAAATTTTTATTTATTTGTTGTAATTGTAAAGCTCCTTCTATAACATGATATGTAAAACCATTTTGTTCTGTACCAGATAAATTACCTTCATAATTAAATGTGTTATCATTTATATTATCTGACATATAAGATAATATAGAACTTGTTACTCTTTGATTTATTTGTTCATTTGAAAAATAGCTATCTACATCTTCAGGGTCAATGTTTATTACTTTATTCATTTCTGCTTGAGTTTGTCTTAATTTTAATTCATTATTTAACATTGCTGTTGGATTTTGATTTAAAGATAATGCAAATACTCTTTGTTCTGCAGAATTTAAACCTACTTCTGGACTAAAAGGTCTAAACTCTGGATTAGAATTAATTTTTTGCATTGCACTTAATAAATCTTCTCTATCAGAAGCTAGAATATTTTTTAATCCGGGGAATCCGGGAATACCAACATTTAACTCTATAGCTTTTCCTATATCTTCTTCTGTAATTATATAATCTTTTTTATTAACTTTTGTTACAAAATTTTGTTTTTCTAATTCTAAATTTTCTTTTATTGTTGTAAAATTATATGTTCTTTCAATTCCACTTGAACCATAAATAGCTATTGCTGTTTTATTAACTTCATCATTTTGTTCTATTGTATCATTAATTTCTGTTTCTTCTTTATTTTGTGGAGTAGTTAATAAAGTTTCTGAAGTTAATTGTGCATCAAGTATTTCTCTTTTTAATTTTAAATTATTAGTTAAATCAATTACATCTGTATTAACATTAATAACATCTCCTATTTTTATGTCTTGTCCTTTAAAAGCTTCAGGAAATCTTTTTTCTAATCTAGCTCTGTTTTTTTCTGTAACTGTTTTAGTTTTAAATATTTTATTCCAAAGATTTCTAACTATGTTTTGTTTAGTAGGGTCATCTTTAATTAAATTCATCGCTGCATTATATGCATCTTTAGCAGGTTTGTTATATTCTGTTAATGTAAATTTATTTATAACATCTTGCATTCCTAAATTTTCAATGCTAATTTTTTCATCCTCTATAAAACTATTATATATCTTCATAGCAGTATTATAATCATCACTATCTAAATTTTCTTTAGTTACTGCACTCCAAGGATTTGCACCTAACTCTCTTACTAAATCAGGGTCTGCATTAAATCTTGTAACTGCAATATTATGTAAATATTCAGTTGGTTTTAATTTATATAATTGATAATTTTTTCTATTATTAGCATTTATAGGATTATTATATAGTTCTGTATTTCTTTCAAATATATCTGCAAATTCTTCTTTAACATCATTAGAAGAATCTATTACATCTTGTTTTAAATTACGCTGATAAGTTCCTAAAGTTTCTAATACAGCAGAAGCTAACAAAGCTTGTTTACTTTCTTCTTTATTTTTAGCTAATAAAGCACCAGCTACTTGACCAAATGGTGAGCCTGATAAATAATCTGAACCACTTACTATTGGTTTAAATGGACTTTCAATTTTTTGTACCATTACTCTTCTCCTTTACTTAATAAACTTCTAATCTCTGTACCTTGTTCTTTAACTTTATCTAAAATATTTTGTGGTACTACATTTTTATCTACTACAGGTTGTAATTTTTGTGTAGTTTGATTTTTAATTTTACCAACTGCAGTATTAAATTCATTTAATTTATTTTCAAATTCTTCTTTTAAATCATCTCCATCTAATTCATCTAAGTCATTACCTTCAATGTTGTATTTAATATTTGCTTCTTCTCCTATAGCCATTAATGTGTACATAACAGGTTCAGCTAATAACATCATAGTATCAATACTTATATCACCTTCTGTAAATTTAGCATACAAAATAGCACTTGCTATATCACCAATAGCACCACCTTTAGCTAAAGCACTAACAATATTTTTTACAGCTTCTGGTTGCATTATTTCAGAAACAATATTATCTAATGCTTCACGAGGATTACTATGTGTTGCAGGACTTTCCCAAGGATATTTATTGTCTGGACTATTTACTAAACTTTGTCCGGGTATTGGAGCACCTTGAGCTGATAAATTAATAACCTCATCTAAACCTTCTTGACTAAATTGTGCTTCACCTCTTATCTTAGGACCTTTATCAGGTGCAATATCTTCTATATCAAATCCAGCATCTAGTCCATCTAAAACTGCTAATCCTGCAGCTTCTCCAATACTATTAGATATGATAGGTTTAACTTCTCTTGTTGGTTTTCCCATTAGGTTACCTCTATTGTGTTTTGATTATATAATTGTGAACCATAGATACTGCTAGGGTCTGCATTTCCATACATAGGTTGATTATAAATTGAACCAATATCCATATTATTTGCAGCAGCATATATCATTAGTGGGTCAAAGTTACTAGCACCTTCTGGTCTGCCACCACTTCCAATAGCACCTATAGGGTCAGTTTCAGTTAGCTTAGCCATAGCAGCACCGGTTGCAACATTTGTCAGCACTCGTGTACCTGCATCAGCTACAAAACTACCTACTCCTGTATCTAAAAATCTAGTTCGATTAGTATTTAAAGTATCTATAACTTCACCTTCAGGATTATAAAATTCAAACTTTCCTGGTTCAATTTCTTTATAACTACTACCATCAAAATCACCTAAATTTTTATCCATTGCTTCATTTAATAAATCTTGTTTTTGAGTAAATTCAAAAGGCAATCTTTCTTTAGGAACAATTTCACCAGTTACATTATCTATATAATTTGTTCCATCATAAGATATTCTACTTGTGTCCATTTGTCCACTTAAAGCTGCTCCACTAAACGGAACTGGAGCACCAGCAGCAGAACCAGCAGCAAAAGCACTTTGACCTGTTAATATGTTAGCACCAACTCTTGCAGTACTACCTAAAGCACCACCAACAGCTCCAAAAGGTTTAGCAGCAGTTTTAGCAAGAAAGTTTCCTGCACCTTGTAATGCTCCTTTAAATCCAGTTGCTTTAGCACCAAAAGCTGTACCACCTAAAACATTAGCACTTGTTGTCATCATCCATTGACCAAAACCACTAGAAGCTACAGCACCTGTACCTCCAAATGCTGTAAGAGCAGCACCTCCCGTGACTACGACTGCAGCAGCAATAGCTAAAGCTTTAAGAATTTTACTAGAAGATACTTTTTTAACTACCTTCTTAACTCCTTTAACTACTTTTTTTACAGCTTTCTTAACTCCTTTAACTACTTTTTTAAAAGCTTTTTTAATTTTTTTAAATAATCCCATAATGTATTTCCTTAAGTTGTAGTTCCATTAACTAATAATGATATTAATGATTTAATATCATTTACACTAGAACTATATTTAGAAGGGTCAGAAGCTAGTGCAGTATTAACTAATTGTGCTATTCTATTTTTTTCATTTTCACTTGCTCTAAAATCATAATCAGCTTGGTCTCTTAATTCTTGCCATAGAAATGATTGAGCTGTTTGTGTCATAGCAAAAGCATTTTGTGCATTTTGTGCGTTAATTTGATTTTGCATTGCAGTATTAGCAGTATTAACTTGTCTTCTCCATTGAGTATTAGATTGCTCTACTACTGCTTGGTTTTGTGCATTCCATTGATTTCTTGCAAAGTCTTGGTTTGAATTAAATTGGTCTATTTGTGTAGCTAACTGTGTATTAAACTTTTCAACATCAGCAGCTCTTTGAGCATCTCTAGCTGCTGCTGCATTGTTTTGTGTAACATTAAATTGTTCCATTGCATTCATTTGTGTTCTATTATATTGTTCAACTTGTGCATTTAAACTAGCCATAAATTGATTAGTTTGATTTTCACTTGCTGCATTAAACTGAGCAGCAGCATTATTAGCAGCTTGATTAGATAATAATCTTTGTTGTGTTTGTTGTGCTCTTAATACATTTGATTGTTGTTTAGCATTTAAGTTAGCCATATCCATAGCTAAAAAGTTTTTAGCATTTTGTATTTGAGCTTTTTGATAAAAATCAGCTTCAGCTAAATTAGCTTGAGACATTAAGACTGCATTTTGCATAGTACTTTGTTGGTCATTACTAGCTTCTGTTAAACCAACAGTTTGTAAAAATTTACTATTAGCTAACTCTGTTTGTTGGTCAGCATTAAATTGAGCCATGTTTATACCAAATACTTTATTAGCTTTATCTAAATTTACTTGTTGTTGTCTTTGTGCATCAGCTTCAGCAGCTTGTGCCTCAATGCTTCTTTGTTGAGATACACTTTGTTGTATAGCTTGTGCATTACTTTGAGCTATAGGTACAGCACTTTGTATAATAGCATTAAATAAATTATCTCTACCAACACTAGATGCACTTAAACCTCTTCTTGCTAACATAGCTTCTACACTAGCAACAGCAGGTTTAGCCCATGCAGGTATTTCACCTTCTTCCATACCACTTAGTAAACTATCTATCTGATTAGATACTAAAGCTTCTTCAGGTAATCCAGCTATAATACCTCTTTCAGCTTCACTAAACTCCATAAGTCTAGCTTCTAAAGCTTCAGGGTCATTACCTAATTCAGTAATAGCTTCTTCAGGTAGTCCTGCATTTCTTAATTGTTTTTTAGCTCTAGTAACTCTAGCTAAAGTTGTACCAGCATTTTTAGCTGCGTTTGCCATAGCATCTTGACTTAATTCTCCTACTACTCTTTCTGCTAAAGCACCTTCTTGAATAGTAACATCAGCACCTTCAGTAGGTGCAACTCTATCTACTCCAGCAGCTTCTGCTAATTTAATATCTTCTTTACTTCCTTGTGCAGTATCTACTTGAGCTTGAGTATCTACAATATCTAATTCATCTTCTGTTATTTGTGCAGCAGGTACATCAGTTGGCATGTCTGCAGTTTGTGCAGTACCTGTTGTAACTTGTTCTGGTCCAACTGGTTGAGCTTCTCTTTGCTCTACAGTTGTAGGCTCTGCCATAGTTGTAGTTTGTTGTGGAGTTCCCTCTTCTATTTTAACAGCATCAGGTATAACAGCAGCATCAGGAACTTGTCCTTGTGCAGCAGCTTCAGCCATTTCTCTAGCAGAAGGAGTTGTAGTTTCAACTGGGAGTTTCTCATCAACTGGGTCAGTTACTACAGGGGGGTCTTCATCTGGAAAATCAATGTTACCACCACCCGGTCCACCTATAGATATAAAATCATCTCTTGGGTCATCATCATCTCTTGGGTCAAATTTTTCTTCTCTTCCATTTAAACCACCAACTTGATAGCTTACTCTACCACCCTTAGACATATCTAATCTATTATCAGTAGTATACTTCTGTCTATATTTTTTATTTCTTTTTTTCTTTTGTTTCTTTGCCATTTTACTTTACCTCAAAAAGTTTGTCAACCTTTTCATGTAATTTTTCTAATCTATCCATAAGAATATTCATATCATCTTTTACTTCTTGTTTAGTAACATAATCTTTTGCAATCTCTTCACGAGTCTTATTCAAAAGTATGTCTATTCTTTTTGCTTCTGTTTCGTTTTTACGAATGCCATACAGTACAGGAGCTAACACCAAAGTTATAAAGATGTTCCAAAATAAATAAGGTGTTAATTCCATAACTTATTAATTAGCTGCGATGTATGCTTTACCAGTTGTAATAGCTGCTGTATAAGATGTTTTACTATCTGAACTACCTTTTACATCTGGAGTTTCATCATCACTATCAACAGGTGCATATTCTAAAATAGTTTCTAAATGGTCTACATTTCTTTGAACCATTGTATTTATTTCAGCTTGTGTCATACCTGTGACTAACCAACTTCCAGCATTTACACCATTAATAAGTGATACGCTATCTGTTGCTGCTGTTAGTACTTCTGATACTGTTTGTGCCATATTATTCTCCTTTTAAGTTTTTAATTTCAGCCATAAGTTCATCATAACCATCCATATCCTTTAGACCTTTTGGTTTGTGTGAATCTTTTTTAAGTTCTTCTATTTCTTTAGAAAGTTCTTTTACTGCATTTACTAGATACCATGTCATGTTATCTGCATTTACAGTTTTTACTCCTTGTGATTGTGTTTCAACCATATCTGGTAAAATTGTTTCTATTTCTTGTGCTATAACACCAAGTTGTATTCCTTCTTTATTTACTACTGCTGATTTAGTATTTTCAAAATCAGTTATTTCATCTTCAGTTCTATATTCAAAATTTCTAATTTGAACCTGTTTAATTTTTTCTAATCCAATATTATTATCAACTATATTTTTCTTTATTCTTCTATCTGAAGTAGTTGCAAAAGTTGTAGAATTATTACCTTGAAATAAATTACCACTTGATGGAGGATTTATAAATCCTGTGTCATCTCCTTTACCAACTGAATTAGCTCCTAAAACTAATTCACTATGACCACCAGCACTTGATTCAGCATCAAAACCTATTAATACACAATTAGATGCACCTGATATACTTGTACCAGCACCATAACCTACAACAGTATTTTGACTACCTGTTGTTATAACAGAAGCACTATTACTACCTATAATAGTATTATAATTACCTGTAGTTAAATTCATAGCTGCTCTATAACCTATTAAAACAGCATGAGCACCAGTAGTTAAATCTTCACCAGCTTCAAAACCCATAATAGTATGAGCATCGCCTGTAGTACAGTTGGTTAATGCTGCATATCCTATTGCTGTATTACCAGCAGCAGTTGTTATTGCATCACCAGCAACATAACCCATTAAAGTATGGCTTGTTCCTGTTGTTATAGCTGCACCTGTATTATAACCAACAGCTACATTTCCAGAATTATCTCCAGTATTTTGAACTAATAAAGAGTTTCTACCTATAGCAACAGCATAACTTCCTGTATCATCAGCATTTAAAGCATTAATACCTATAGCAACATTACTGCCACCAGTAGTGTTTGCTCTTAAACTATGTTTACCTACTGCTGTATTTTCATTACCTGTATTGTTTTCTAACGCTTCAACACCTATAGCAACATTACCTGCTCCTGATAAAGTATCTAGTAAAGCTGCTCTACCTACAGCAACATTATCAGTACCAGTTGTTAGTTTACCTCCTGCTTCATAACCAACAAAAGTATTGTTAGAACCCGAAGTAATAGCATCTCCATTATATGCACCTATTAATGTATTTTGTGCACCACTAGTAACACTTAATCCTGCATTTCTACCTACAGCAGTATTATTATCTGCTGTTTGTGAAGCACTTAAAGTTCCATAACCTATAGCTGTATTAGATGAAGATGTTGTATTAGCATCTAGTGCTAATGAACCTACTGCTGTGTTATTACCACCTGTAGTGTTTGATTTTAAAGCTTCTTTACCAATGGCAGTATTATCAGCTCCTGTTGTATTAGCCAATAGTGTCTCATGTCCAAAAGCTGTATTACCATCAGCAGTTGTATTAGCTCCTAGTGAATCTAAACCAAAAGCATTATTACCATTACCAGTTGTATTAGCATCTAATGCTCCTTTACCTAAAGCATTATTTGAATGACCTGTAGTGTTTGATAATAAAGCATGATAACCAACTGCGACATTATTACTTGCTGTAGTATTAGCATTTAACGCTGAAGCACCAATAGCTGTATTATCACTACCTGTTGTAAGAGCAAACATACTATTAAGACCAACAGCAGTATTATCATCACCACTTGTTAAATTGTTAAAAACTTGATGTCCTAAACCTGTATTATTAGAAGCAGCATCTAGTGTGCCTGTACCAGCATCGTTACTAATAAGTAAACTGTTTGAAAAGTTTGTTGTGTTGTATTTAATACCTACACCATTAATTGTGCTATTAAAAGTAGCTGCACCTGCTGCTGACATATCAAGGGTAAGAGCAGTTACTTCAGAACCACCATCATCTCCAATAATTTTAAAATCTGCATCTTGTGTATTTACTTTTACTTGATAAGTTCCAGAAACATTAGACCATGTAGCAATAGTTGTTCCATCATCTTTATATCTCCAATCTCCACCACCTGCATCTAATGTAATATCTCCACTTGCATCAGCAACAATATCACCAGCAATTAAAGAGCCACTTGTTATTGTTAATCCATCAGAATCTATAACAACTCTTTCAGTACCACCAGTATCAAATCTTATTTTATCTTCATCACTTGATTCTTCTACTTGTATTTTAGTATCTGAATCTGCATCAATAACTTGATTAACTACTGCACCTGATACTGCAAAATCTAAAGTACCATCACTATCTTGATAAGTGACTGTAATACCTGATTCAGTATTTGAAGATACCATAGCTCCTACAGTATCTTGAATAACTTCTGAGAGGTCAATGTTTGCAGTACCATCAAAACTTACACCATGTATTGTTCTTGCAGTTTCTAAAGCTGTTGCAGTAGCTGCATTACCTGTAGTATCTTGGTTAAGTGTTCCAACTGTAAAGTCTAATGTTCCATCTCCATCTTCGTAAGCTACTGTAATACCACTTTCAGTATTACTAGATACCATAGCTCCTACAATATCTTGAACTTGTTCTGTAGTAAGAGTCGCTGAAATTTTAGAATCTAATTGTGTTTGTATATTAGATGTAACACCATCAAGATAATCAAATTCAGTAGATGTAACTCCTGTAGCATGTAAAGTATCTAAATAATTTAATTCTGTTACACTACCAGTATATCCATCTAAAACATTTATTTCTGCAGTAGTAGCTGTAACACCATCAAGAATATTTAATTCTGCTGTGGTACTTGTAACACCATCTAAAATATTTAACTCGGCTGTAGTACTTGTAACACCATCAAGTAAGTTAAGCTCTGCAGCAGTTGATGTAACTCCATCAAGTATATTAAGTTCTGCAGTAGTTACTGTAGCACCATCTAGTATATTAAGTTCTGCAGCAGTTGATGTTGTTGCTAAACTTACAGCTCCACTAGAAACTGTAAAGTCATCTGAACTAAATGAAGCAACACCTTTGTTACTTGTTGTTGCATCTTCACCAGCAATAGTAATTGTATTACTTGAAGCAGAAGTATCAATACCTTCGCCACCTGCAATAGTTAATGTTTCACTATCTAAGTCTATTGCTATTGTACCACTATCTGTAGTAGCATCTAAATCTTGTGCTGTAACCTGTGAATCTACATAAGCTTTAATAGATTGTTGAGAAGCAATACCTGTAGCACTATTAGAAGACATATCATCTTCATCAAGAAAAGCTTTACCATCTAATATATTTAATTCGGCTGCTGTAGAAGTTACTCCATCCATTATATTTAATTCAGCAGTAGTTGCAGTAACTCCATCCATTATATTTAATTCAGCAGTAGTTGCAGTAACTCCATCCATAATGTTTAGTTCTGCTGTAGTTGCAGTAACTCCATCAAGAATATTAAGTTCTGCTGCTGTAGATGTTACTCCATCAAGAATATTAAGTTCTGCTGTTGTAGATGTTACACCATCAAGAATGTTAAGTTCGGCTGCTGTGGATGTCACTCCATCTAATATGTTTAGTTCAGCAGCAGTTGATGTAATTGTTGTGCCACCTAATGTTAAAGCTCCTGAAATATCTACTGCACCATTTATATCAATAGTTGTTGCTGCTATTTGTATTTCTGTATCAGCTACTAAATCTAATTGACCATCAGCACTAGAATTAATATATATAGCTGTATCTCTAAATTGTATTTTTTCTGTTGTTGCAATTAATAAATCATCTGAAAATTCAAAATAATCTTCATCTTCTTTCCATGTTAATACTCCATCATTAGATGTAGCATTAAAGGTAATAGCAATATCACTTTCAGCATTTGTACCAAAAGTTAAAGTATTACTAAATAATGTAGATATAGGACCACCATCACCAGTTGTACTACCATCATGGGTATGTCCTGAACTTACATTAAAAGCATTTACTAATTGATTATATTCATTATTAAAAAGTGCAGCAGTAATAGTATCACCATCACTAAATGAACTCTGTCTAGTATATCCTGCCATTTTTTATATCTCCTATTGTCTTCCTGAAGGTCTATATGTTACATATAGTCCATTAATTGCATATGGTGCATTTGTATCTGCACTAAAAATTTTAAAAAAGTTACTGTGTCCACTACCTGTTAAACTTTGTCTTACTAAAGGTTGTTCAGATGCTCCAAATTTTTGTGAATTAAAACTAGCAACACCAAAAATAGCTGGTTCTGGTATTTCTGTTAAAACTATGTCAGCAGGTTGTGGGGTATCTAAACTGTCATAATCAAATCTAACTCTAAGTGTTGGCTGTGCATCACCTTCTGGAGTAAAAGCAATCTTTGCATAATCCAAAGTTTTTAATGTACCTAAATCTCCATAATCAAAATCTGGTGATTGATACTCTGCTTCTATATTTGTAGCTGTTCCTGCTGGATTAAAAGCATTACCAGTATCGTGATTGTAAATATAACCATCTCTATCACCATGATAAAATTTTTCTACTCCACTACTATTAAATCCTGATGTAATAGCTGGAGCTTGTATGCCTAATGTTTCTGACCACTCAAATCCTTGAGGTCTTAGTGTTCCTATAATTCCTTTTGACCCTGCTGTTGATTCAGTATCAGCACTATAAAACATTCTATATTGTGATTTATCTCTAATAACTACACTACTAAATTGTAGTCCTGTAGTATTTAATATTTCATTTATAATAGGTTGTATAGCTTGACTTATAGTTCCTAACTCAACATCACCAATTCTTGCTGTACCTGCAACTGTTCTAAAACCATCTGGTGCTAAAAATATTAAGTCACCAGCAATTTCTTGAATAGTTTGTCCATCAACACAACCTACATTTTTAGTAACTGGTACAACTGCTATTGTACTAGAATCACTTATATTTTGCAACTTAAATATTGAGTTTTGACAAAATATAAATAGTTCGTTACGAAAACTTTTTAGTCCAACTACTTTATCTTCTAATGTTATACTACCTGAACCTGTACCACTAAAACTATCTATGTCACCAGTAGCACTATAATATATAGTATTAGGTGTACTAGGGTCTCCAGATACAACTAAGTGATTATCATGGATAGTACAAAACTTTGCTGTTTTAGAACCACTAATTGTTATTTGACTAACAAAATAAGTTCTTGAAGATAATGCAGTTCCAGTACCTGTCATTTTAAATAAAAAAGGTTTATTATTACCACTTTTATCTGTTATAATTAATTCACCATAATCTGAAGTACCTTCAAATAATGTGAACTCACATTGGTCCAATGATGTTAATGATAACTCACTACGACCTGAAAAGGTACTAAAATTATCACCAGCAGAATCTACACTAGCTTTATTTATTTGTAAATAACTTGTACCATCTTGACTAAAAAATATATCATTACCTGCTACAGCTACAACACCATCTGCATAAACTGATAGTCCTTCTATATCTTCTGCAGTATTAGGTCTAACAGCACTACCACCACCAAAAACAGTATAACCATTTATTCTTCTGTAACCACCTTCAATAGATACCTCAAAGTTTCTTAACTTTGTTGCAACTCCGGGGGTTCTTAATAATGCTAACGAGTTAGTAGATTTATTAAGACCACCTTGTAGTGGTACTGAAAATGGCATTGATGCTGCCATTAGAAATATCTCCTATCATCAGTCATATATTTTGGTTGTGGATTAATTAAATTACTTTTCATAGCTCGTAAAGCTTTTTTATAATCATCTTGTGCCATAGCAGCTTGTTGAATATTTTCTTTAAACTGATGCACATAATATCTAGTCCTAGCTGTTACAACATTACTATATTGTTCTGGCATAGGTATTTCATCATTAAAAGCTGATAAAGCTGTTGGTTTACTAAATGCATAAAAATGCACATTATACACTTTATCTGGTATTGGACTTAATCCGAACTTTCTATGGTCTGGACTTTTAAATACATATCTAGGTTCACCATGAGCAGCATCTGAACCTTTAGCATCATCTGCATTTTCTGCATCTCTATAATATTGTTTCCAATCAGCAAGAGTTAAAAATTTTAATCCTTGAGATACATAAGGTTCTGATTCTCCACTAACATTAATAGTAGTAATATAAAAATCATCCCAATCAACAGAAGAATAATCTGTTGTTATACTAGAACTATCAGATTTTAATGTATACCATCTTTGTCCTGCTACAGTAGCTACAGTTACATTACCATAAAAAGGGTCTGTGCCTCCACTAACTCCAGCACTAAAAAAAGGTAACTGTGGTTCTGCATTTGCTATATCAAACAATGATTTATTAATTGCATCTTTAACAAATGATTGAATACCTGTAGCTGAAGTAAAAGTACCAGATGTTAAAACTACCTCATTTAGTTCTCGAAGAACTTCGTTAGTTAAATCTAAATATGTTGTTGCCATTATTTTTTATGTACCTTTTGTATTGCAAAGTTTGCCATTAAACTTGCACCTTTGTGTGGTACAAACTTTCCTTTATGTTTCATTAATTTAAAACTACCATTTTTTTGTTTCATCCAATGGTAGCCCTTTGGAGCTTTAACTTTCATTAGTTAGGCATAGCTTTAGGCATATCTTCTGAATACATAGGTTGAGCATTAGCTACACCACCCATGTTTTTTGGCATTCTTTTTTTCTCATCCATCATGTACATACCACCAGCAGCAGATTTTCTACCACCATACATCATTTCCATTCTTTTTTTATCTTTTTTCATACCATGTTTCATTATTTATCTCCTTTATCTGATTCTTTTAAACTTTCATTATATCCAACCATCTCTCTACACATCTTTTCTTTTTCTTCAATAGTTTCAAAGTAAGAAATGTTACCTTCAGGTTTTGGATTACCTTGTAAATTTTCTTTATTATGTTCCATATTATTTCCTTAAAAATGGAGGAGTCCGAAGACTCCCCCTAGTTTGTCAATATTAATCGACTGTAAAGAACGCTGAAACTAAAGCTTCAGGTCTTAGTACTTTAGAGCCATATACATGCAATCCTCTAACTATATCACCAAAAGATGTTGGGTCTCTTAATGTTTCTGTTGAAATAATAGTTTGAGCAGTAGCTGTAGATGAAATATGTCCAGCTAACACTTTACCACCTGCTGTACTTGGAGCAGCGATATTGTTAGATTTGTACATATCAAAACCTCTTAGTTTTCCACTTGATACTAATCCGTTTCTAATTGAACCTTGACCAGCATTAAAGTCAACACTCATTAGCTTTGAACCAGACTGTGAAAGTTGCTCATACCACGCAGGTGGAGCAACAAACCATCTACCTTCTTCAGGTACATTTTGTTCATCTAGTAATTTAGCCATAAATGCCATTACATCTAATGGGTCAGCTCCTGTTCCATCAGACCCAGTTAAGTCAATAGAATTTGAGCCACCTTGATGCTGACCCATAGTTTGAGTAGCAGCAGCAGCATCAGCACCTATGACATGGTCTGGACTTGATGTTGAAACACCTGAGAACATGTTAGCTATAACAGCAGCATCATATGAATCTCTTAATGCATATGCAGCAGATGATGTAGCAACCTCTTTGAAGTTGACATGTGACATATTTGTTTCAATATCATCTACGATGAATTTGAAAGCTTTAGCACTATCAACGACTAAGTTAATCTCTTGGTCGGTTAATCTAGTTTCAGTTGTATCTGTATTTCTTGTGTAATCAGACACAGAAATTACAGGTTCTTTGATAATCTTTACAGAGTCTCCATAAGCAGATATTTCACCAGCATAGTCGGTGTTTGTAATAGCTTCTACTACTGAGCTCTTTCTAAAAAAGTTTAAAACCTTTCTAGAATAAATACTAGGTAGGAAGTAGCTATTAGTTTGTCCACTTACGGAGTTAGCAAAGTTAGCATCGGTATCGGTTGAGGGTTCAAAATATTGAGCCATGATACTTTCTCCTTTATGTTATAATAGTTTACTTAACGATTCTGCCTTCTTGCATAGCATCTGATATTTCCTTTTCGTATTTATCAAACTCATCCATGCTCATTGCAGCAATCTCCCTTTCGGACCAAATCTTTTCCTGTTTAGGTTCAACACTTGTTGTTTTAGTTGATACCATATCAGCAGCAGATTTTTTAGTCCTAGAAGATGACTTAGTCTCTTTAGGAACATCCATACCAATATCTCTTTTAAATAAATCTAAAGCTCTTGAAGCTAAATCGGCATCATCAGCATTTGAATAAATCCATTTCTGAATTGAATCCGGTTGCTCTTTTGCCCATGCATGAAAGTCATCGCTGTTTCTAATATCTTCAAAATCAGGATGTCTATCCATTAACCTTTTTTCTGCATCTTTTCGCATTAACTCTTGTTCTCGCTGTTGGAGTTTACTAAGGCGTTCTTCTAGAACTTTTGCTTTAGACTCCGATTGCATATGTGCAACAGTTTCTACTAATTCGTAAACATCAGGATAATCTGTTTTAAACCTTTCTAGTTCTTCTTCAGTCTTTGGAGCTGTATATTCAGGTTGTTGAACTTGATTTAATAACTCTTCTTCTCTGTGTTTAAACTCATTAAGTTTATTATCATAATGTTTTTTTAAATCATCATATCTTTTTTTGTAGTCTGGTTTTTTATAAGGAGTGTCCTTTTTAGTTTCCAGTTCTTCTACTTCGACATTATCAGGGTCTACTGCTTCATCAATGCTATTAGATTTGAATAATTTATTCTTATCTTCTGGCTTATCAAAGTATAACCCATCTGCTGATTCAAAAGGTTTATCATTACCTTCATGCCAAGATTTTTTATAATTATAAGGATTTGGCGTTTCCTCTTTTTGGACTTTATTAGTCATATTCTTTCTCCTAGTCAGGGCTTCGTAAACAAGGTAGCTGCGATGTGCACTTGCAGGGCTTGTCTTGTAAAGGTCGCCTCAAGGGTTTATTATAATAGAGTGCCTATGATAATAGGGTAGCTCTATCGCTTATCGGTAGCGAGGATTAACTGACATCATGTTTTTTTTTAACTCATCACGAGCTATATCAGAATCAATAGGTTTTCCAAATTGGTCAACTTCTTGTTCTTCTTCCATCATACCACCTTCCTGCATACCTTGTCTTTTATCTGCAGCAGCTTCAGCATCTTTCATCATACGCATCAATTCATCAGCTCCGATTTCTTCTGTAGCTTTTGCAGTAAAGACAAATTCTCCATCAGACAACCTTGCAGGTATACTGTCGGAGACTCCTGAACCCGGTCCTTCAACAGGACCAGACCCAGCAAATTCTTGAGCAACATCTATTACTTTATCAAAAAGTACAGCTAATTGCTCATCTTGTTCTAATTTTGAAACAAGCATATCTTCTTCTTCTTCTGTTAATGCTTCTTCCATAATAAATTTTGTATAATTATCTTCCATTCTGTCATCTGATTCCATGGGTTTAACAGTCATAGCCATTATCATTTGGTCATCCATAGAACCACCTTCTTGTTTTTGTTCTCTTAATAATTTAAAGTCTTGACCACTAATTTCACCATCATTATTAACATCTAATTTTTTTTGACCACCTGTTAATAAACCTGCTCTTTCTCGTTGATTAACTACTGCTGCTTGAACTTTACCTTCTTGTAACATGTTTATTATATCTTCTTGATTTAAATTATTTGGAAGTTTTTTTTGTTCTTGTTGATTTAATATAGCTGCTGCAATTTTACCTTCAGATAACATTTTTTGAATATCTTCCTGAGTCATTTCTTTTTTATCTTCTTGTAACATAGCTGCTTGAATTTTACCTTCAAGTAATAATTTTTGAATATCTTCTTCACTCATATCAGTTTCTTTATTCAACATACCAGCTTGAATTTTACCTTCAGTTAATATACTTTGTAAATCATCGTTTAGTAATGACATATTATTTATCCTTTGCTTTTCCTATATTTAATGCAAACCAATCAATAACTTTGTAAGCTTTACTTACTAAATTATCATCGTGTGGTGTTGGTGTTAAAGCAGCAATCATTGAACAGATTGAAACTATCCAAGGTACTACTCCTACTATTTTTAAAATTGTATCTAATAAATCTAACATTATATCTCCTCTTTTCTGTTAATTGCTTCCTTCACCTGCTCCGGCAACTGCTCTAGGAGTACCAGCAAACGCAGTTTCCCCTGCAACCGGTACATTTCCGATTCCGATGTTGCCACCACCAGTTCCTGTGTCACCAAGTTCTTGAGGTTGTTGAGGTGTTCCTTGTAATCCTCCCATTGGGGGTTGTTGACTATCGGGTTGAGTTTCTTCGCCATTTGTTTGTCCAACATTTTGCATTCCTATTATTTGTGCCATGATAGCTGCTTCTTCAGGGTCATTAAGTATTTCCTCTGGGTCTAAGTCTAAGCTATAAGCAAGTTCACTTACGAGTTTAGAAATCTTAACAAATGGTGCAATAGCTGGGCTTTGTGCAGTTTGTAAGAACATAGTTAGTCTTTGACTTCGTACTTCTTTTTGCATCAAGCTATTTGTACCAGTAGCTTTAACTTCTAAATCACCTTTAACATCAAGTTCATTTTCTAAGAACTGCATGTTCCATTGAAAGTATGATTCACCTAATGGTTTTAATAAAAAGTCATCAAGGTTTTTGACAACAGTTTTAATATTTAAACTAGATGCTCCTAATAACATTGACATACCAGAAGCAGTTCTTGTCATACTTTGTACTCCTGTTTGTCCGTGTGAGTAACTTGGTATTCCAGTTTGTTCATCTGCAAGTTGTCTAAACTTGTCAAACATCATTAAATTTTCTTGTGATGTATTAGGAAACTTTAAACCATGTATTGCTTGTCCGGGCATTCCTGCTTGTCTTCTAAATATTTTACCCGGATATATTTCCATTGATTGCCCACCAACTAAAGCAGACTCATCTACATCAAATACTAATGAGCCTGACATAGCTAAATTATCAATAGCCATTCTTGCATGACCATTCATAATTTGTTGACTATCATCCATATTTTCTGCTATACCAATACCAAAGAAGTTGTATGGATTTCTTTCATATGGGAAAGCATGATATGGTATTCTATATGGAGTAAATGGATTAACTACTGCTCTAAGTAATTTATCTCCACATATCCATGCATTAATTTGAACTTCATCTAAATCATCAATATCATCTGATAGTTCTATACCAACTTCTCTTGCATACTCAGCATCCATAATACCCCAGTATTCAAGCACTTCAAAGTTAGTTTGATAATCTTCTTCTGCTCTATTATCATCTTTGATAGCATATTCGTAATCTTTTTCTACATAGTTAGCACCCATTTGGATAGCTTCACGAATAGCATCTTCATCAAAGTATGGCATGTTTCGTAATTGTCTTAATTGACTACGATTCATTTTATGTCTGTGAACAACATATTCACATTCATCCATAGTAGTTCCGGAAGGGTCAGGATAAAAATCCCAACAACTTACAAACTCTATTCTAGGAACTCTAACTTCTAATGGATTATATTCTCTTTCTCCATTTTCAGTTACATCCCATTTATGTAATTTTTTATTAAAATTAAATGGTCCTTTTACAATCCCTGTACCTAGTAAAGCAGATTCTAAAAGAGCATTTCTAATTTCTGAAGAACCATTAGACTCATCAATTTGGTCATGGATAAGTTTTTCCATTCTTCTTGCAGCTCTTTGTGCAGGATTAACTTCTATAGCTTGTGGATTAGCACTTGCTCCATCTGTTAACATACCAGCATCTCTGACTTGGTCTTCTAGACTATCTTCAAAGATTCCATTATAAAAAGATGCACCCGGTTTTAAAGTTCTTCCATCTCCTTCATAACCCATATCATAAGGATTATCTATTCTATTTCCTATATCATCTGGAATAGATGTTTCTAAATTAGGAGTTGGATTATTAATATCAAGATGAGCTATGTCAGTTTCGCCCTCAGGCATTTTAGTTTCTGACACACCAATAGGAAACTTACCAGTTCCAAATATAACATCTACTAATTGTCCAAATGCAGCTAGTACTTTAGTTTTAGTAATCTTTACAAATACTCTAGATTTTTCAGATTCTCTAAATTTAACATTTTTAGCATACAAACCTCTGTAGTTTTCGTATGCTTGAATCCATCTTTTTTCAGCAATATCTCTAGCATTTTCTGCTTGAGCATATCTACCTTTAATAATACCAATAAGATTTTTTTGTTGGTCTTCCTCTAAACTTAAAGTTTTTCCAGACTCACCTTCAACATCTTCGTAAAGATTATTAGCATTTAAAAATGTATTTTCTTCCATTTAATATCCAAAACTATTATCTGAAGGTTGATAAATGTCTGATTTAATTCTTAACATTCTATCATAAGGATGGTCCATTCTAGGTCTACTCATTATCATATATCTAAGTGCATCATATGCATGGTCAGCAGCTTTAGTATCTACATCCTCCGGATTAGTTGTAGATAATGGAATACCTTGTAATTCTTTTATTAAGTTTACACAGTTACTAAATATTTGTAACCTTGGTCTTCCTGCTTCTCGCTGTCTTAGATACTCATGGATTTGAGTCTTACCAGCTATCCTATTCTTATCAGCTCTTCTTAATTTATGTCCTCTATTGACAAGTGTCTCTCCAATAGTAGGACCTGTATATCCAGTTCTTGCCCATGCAGCAGTATCTAATACACCCGGAATAGATTTAACTTCATTCTCTTCCATTTGTGTTATCGTGTCAGCAAGTGCTTCCCCTGTTAGACCTTTTCTGTATAACTCTCTATATATAATGATGGTCTTATCATCAGGGTCTATAGCACCCCATAGACAACAACTTTCTGCAGCATAACCATAGTCAATCCCTTTTACTCTTTCCCACCAAGCTGGTAATTCAAAAGGAGTTATTACATGTACATCTGTAGTAAACTCTGCAAATGCTGCACCTTCTGCTACATCCCAATTACCTTCTAGCAGTTGTCTTCTTTGAACTGCAGGTAAGGATTGTAACATCCTTTCATATTCACCATCTTCAGCAAGGTAAGGATTGTCCTGTAACAATGCTGGAATAAACTTTCTTGTTAAACCATCTTTGCCTTTAAATGTTGTATTAGGCTCAGATGCTTCTACATATCTTTTCTTTACCCATTGTGCACCTACACCACCGGGGTTAGCTGTACAGCGTAGATAAGTTTGTAACTCTGGGTTGGTAGTTCTCAAACGAGAAGCTAAATAATTCCAACCAAACTCTGTAGGTAAATGAGTTATCTCATCAAATCCTATCCAGCTATACGCTTGTCCTTGATACCTATATACATCTGCATCTTTTTCTAAGAAGCCAAATTCTATTTTAGCTCCTGAAGGAAAGTTCCAAAGTTTTTCTACTTCTCTAAACTTAGCACCTTTAAATGCTTTTGGATAGAGTTCACGAGATTTATCTATAAGTTCTCTTAACTCTGGCATTGACCTTCTTAGTATCAAAGCTCTATGTTCTGGTATGTGGCAAGAACGCAATGGGTCGATTAACATTGCAAAACTTTTACCACCACCTGCTGCTCCTCCGTAGAGTACATCTTTTTCTGCAGCAGCTAAAAAATCTGTTTGTGGTCCTTCATTAGGCATAAATGCCACATAAGAACCTGTAGTATCTAAATGTTCTTGTATAGAATCAGGTAATACTTTTGTTTCTGATTCTGTTAAAACATTTGAAGTTAAAACTTTTTCTTCTTGCTTTACTTCTTTTTTAAC
>VTLG01003580.1_pt1 | contig 25127 bp, 19 predicted proteins | sample 4694571 | NCBI WGS metagenome assembly VTLG01 (sample SAMN12604809, study PRJNA352737) | marine metagenome | biome: ENVO:00000447; feature: ENVO:00000209|ENVO:00000569|ENVO:01000036; material: ENVO:00002151; isolation source: viral sequences binned using virsorter ...
GTGGTACTCGTACTGTCAGCGCCGACATTAGCCGAGACGAACAAATTCATGTTGCAACTAATTCCCTTGTATGTCGTGAGTTGGGTTTATCTTATAGTCAATCTTTGGATAAACTTAGGAAGGCCACCATTAACTGGATTCTTCAACCTTTAGGTATAAATACTACCGATAAATATTTGGACAAAAATTTTTGGCTGAATGCTAGTGATCGGTTAATGTATGAAGGCAAGGCACCAGAACTAAATTCTACCAAGGCAGCTCGGATGCCTGCATTTTTTGAGCATAGTAATGTCAATCTACCCCAATACGCTTGAACCTATCTTAGGTCCAACACCAAACCACCTCCTCGAAGAATTAGAGGAGAAATTTCCACCAGTAAACCCACATCCCAAGGAGGAGTTGAATACTATTATGTATAAAGCAGGCCAACGCTCTGTTGTGGAGTGGTTTAAATCTAGATTAGAGGAGGAATAAGATGGCAAAAAATTATTTAGGTCAAAGTTCTTTTGACTTAGGTGGTGTAACTCGGACGTTTGGTACTCCAGATGATCCTTTCTATGATCAAGGAGAAAGAAAACCTATAGCCACTCGTGAACATTTTGGAAAAGGTTCAAAAGGTTATCAGATAACATTTCAACCTGGAGATGGAGGCAGTTATGTTACACATTCTTTAGACTTCAAAGGTATGGCACCTAGTGCTGCTGATTTTCCAGATGGTTTTCTCCCTAACATGTTTGATAATGCGAATTGGAAGTCATTAAACATTGAAACTCAAGCAGCTTTATATAATAAAGCATTCGTAGGAGATTATCTTTGGGATGATAACAGGCTAACTTGGAAAAAACCTAACACAACAGCAGGAGGATCAAACCCTATATCTGATAAAGCATGGGGTAGAACACAGGACTCTACTCATGGTTTAGATATTGCTAGGGTTATACCTGGTAGTCCATGGGAGCGAGGTAATTATTCTGATAATGATCTCTGGCGTCTAGACCAGGCAAAGAAATGGGATCCTGATTCTGGCGAATTCCCTGATACAAATATGGATCGGTTATTTAAACATATGACTGAAGGTCAAATCGATTGGGCGCACTATAATGATGACGGTCTTTACCAAGCAGCAGCTTGGCAGCTAGATCAAGACGGTAACAAGCATTGGGTCGATCAAGGAGCAAGGTCTGGATATAATACTGTAGATAAGATTCGTGCATCTGATTCTTTATTAGGTAATATGAACGCTGAACAAGAGCAAGATTTACTAAAAAGATTCCATTTAGCATCCGCTCAAAAAGCTTCGAATCAAAATCAAACAGAGCAAACAAGACAATCAATAACTCAAGAGACCTACCGAGGACTGAACCCAGATGATACATACCTAGGACCTGAGTGGCAACATGTAAACACGGCAGGACAAACAGTAACCCGTCATTACACACCTACATATCAACAAGTAGATTATCAAGTACCTGAGCCTGGTCAAGAGTTAAGCTTTAATAGAGTGGATGAAGGTCAACCTAACAAATGGGACTCAGATACCAATACTCTTACTTGGGCTGGTAAAAATATAAAGGATATAAGAGCGACAAAGCTGACACCTCGTTCAGACGTTGTACCTCCTACAGTTAATATCCCATCTAATATGACTCAGCAAATCTACAGGCCTGACAACCTACCTTCAAATGTCTATGGTACTATAACTTCTGATGCTGTTTGGACAGATAAGGATGGTACTGATCGTTTTGCAGCTGGTGGTAAGAGTCAAAGCCTTACAATTAAAAATGGTAGGCTTGTAAAAGGTGATACCTTCACACCAAGGAGTCAGAACCTTTCTGATATGACTATCAAAGCAGGAGGTAAGTAATGAAATTTTTACCAGGAACAGATCCAGCCATTATCCAAGAACACTTAGATAAATGGAACAAGAATATTCAGATTGCACCAATAAAACCTTCACAAGTCAGGGATCCCATTAAACATCAGGTTGGAGGGCCAATAGAACGGCTGCCTATAAGAACTACACCTTCTCCGATTAAAGAAAAACCACAACATGAAGCACCACTGACGAACTGGTTAGTCAGTAATGTAGGTGGTGAAAAAGCATGGGCTGGTAATGTTGATAATGTCAGACAAGGCATCGTTGACCTTGAAAAGCAAAGCATAATTCCTAAAGATAACACCCTGCGTATAGCCAAGTCATTTATACCTGGCGCTAATGCAGCAGGTGTTAGGATGGCTAGGTCTGATGCAAGTATAACAGGTGATAGTTTAACTGGTACTGATCAGTTTAAACAGCAGAGAACTGGAGAAGGATTAACACCTAGAGAACCTAGGCAAGGACTTAACTTAGATACTCCACCTCGAGGTCCAGATCAACAAATACCTAACGTAGGTGTAGGTACTGGTGAAAGATGGAGTGGTAGAGGACCGGAGAATATTCAGGCAGAAGCAGAAGCAGGTATGATAGCTAAAAAGAAGGCAATGGAAGAAGCTCTACTTGCTGTAAAAAAACAACAAAATTTATTAATCAATAAACGATGACAGCCAAATCTAGATACGATAGTTTAGCATCAGATCGTTCCCAGTTTCTAAACATAGCAGAACAAGCGGCGAAGCTTACAATACCTTATCTAGTTCGTGGAGAAGAAGATTATTATAAAGGTGCTAAGAATTTAGTTACACCATGGCAAAGCGTAGGCGCTAAAGGCGTGGTGACATTAGCATCTAAACTAATGCTTGCACTACTACCACCCCAAACAAGTTTCTTCAAACTTCAAGTACAAGATTCAATGCTAGGGCAGCTTGGAGATCAAGCACCTCAAGCTAAATCAGAACTAGATCTTGCCTTTGCAAAGATAGAACGTACCATCTTAGATGCCATCGCAGCATCAGATGATCGTGTCGTAGTACACCAAGCACTGAAACATTTAGTAGTAGCTGGTAATGTACTAGTCTTTATGGGTAAGGAAGGTTTAAAACTTTTCCCACTTAACCGCTACGTCTTAGAACGAGATGGCAACGGCAGCGTGATTGAAATTATCACTAAAGAAAGGATCAACAAAGATTTAATAGAAGAGGATGTACCAGGTCTAGCAGACCCATTACCTAATCCTCCTGGAGAAGAATCCACACCTGAACATAATGATGTAGATGTCTACACACATATTAAACGTGATAACAATCGTTTCGTATGGCATCAAGAAGTAGAAGGAACAGCACTACAAAAGTCTAGAGGCAAGGCTCCTTTAGATGCAAATCCCTGGATACCACTACGGTTTAACACTGTAGATGGCGAAGCTTACGGGCGGGGGAGAGTTGAAGAATTTATGGGAGATCTCAAGTCACTTGAAGCACTCTCTCAGGCACTAGTAGAAGGCTCTGCAGCAGCCGCTAAAGTTGTTTTTGTAGTATCACCCTCAAGCACAACTAAACCAGCCACGCTGGCCCAAGCAGGCAACGGAGCGATCGTTCAAGGAAGGCCTGATGACATAGGAGTCGTTCAGGTAGGCAAGACTGCTGACTTTAGAACAGCCTATGAAATGGCTCAGCAACTTGAACGAAGATTATCTGAAGCATTCCTTATCCTAACTGTTAGACAATCAGAACGTACAACAGCTGAGGAAGTTAGGATGACACAGATGGAACTCGAACAACAGTTAGGTGGACTGTTCAGTGTATTAACTACTGAGTTCTTAGTGCCTTATTTAAATAGAAAGCTTAGCGTATTCCAAAAGAGTGGAGAGATCCCAAGGATTCCTAAGGGAATAGTTAAACCAACAATTGTTGCTGGTGTTAATGCGCTAGGTAGAGGACAAGATAGAGAAAGTCTTGGTCAATTCCTTACCACTATTTCTCAAACAATGGGACCAGATGCAACACAACGATTCATTAATCCTGAAGAAGTCATCAAGCGCTTAGCAGCTGCTCAAGGTATTGACATTCTAAACTTAGTTAGAAGTATGGAAGAGATACAGCAGGAGCAACAAGCAGCTATGGCTCAACAACAGCAGATGGAAGAATCTAAAGCAGCTATCAATTCACCTATGATGGACCCAACAAAGAACCCACAACTAGCGGAAGAATTAAATGGAGGAGGCCAAGCCGTCCCGACCTAAGAGGACTAAAAGAAAACCTGTTACACCCCCTTTAAGTGCAAAGGATAAACAACTCTTTGCTGAAAAAGAAAATAAATATGCACCACGTCGTAAGGTAGGTAAGCCAAGTTTAGGTACACCTATTAAAGTTACGAAAGTTGGTCTTGGAAACCTTACAGTAGTCACCCATAATGGCAACAATGACGTATGACCCAACTGAAGTACAAGAAGGAGAACTGTCCGAAGAGGAACAGGACTCTCTTGCAGTTGGTGAAAAATTAGAAGAACAAAGTCAAGAACTATTAGCTGGTAAGTTCAAAGATGCAGAAGCATTAGAGTCTGCTTATGTTGAACTTCAAAAAAAATTAGGAAGCAAAGAAGAAGAAGCTCCTGAACCTGAAGCTAAAACAGAAGAAGAACCAAAGGAAGAAGTTAAGAAGGAAGAAGAACAACCTGAGCTTGACGGTAAATTCCTTGATACACTTTGGGATGAAGCAAACTCTGAGTGGACTAAAGAGACTTTAGATACTCTGTCTAATATGAGTCCAAGAGATATTGCTCAGATGCATCTTAACTATAGAAACGAGAACCAATCAGAAACTGCTGCCATGTCTGACGCAGATGTCACTGCTTTAAAGAGCATGACTGGTGGTGATGAAGGTTATCAAAGTATGATGAAGTGGGCACAGGATTCTTTATCTGAACAAGAGATTACTATGTATGATAAGACCATGGAAAAGGGTGATCCTGTTTCATGTTTCTATGCAGTACAATCTCTTGCCTTTAGAATGAGAGATAACCTAGGTTCTGATGGACTGTTGTTGACTGGTAAAGCACCTAAAGCAGATAAAGCTGCATCTTATAGAAGTCAAGCAGAAGTCGTCAGAGCTATGAGTGACCCACGTTATGATAAAGACCCTGCTTATCGACAGGACGTTGCAGCAAAACTAGAAAACTCTCCTAACTTACAATTTTAAATATTATGGCAACAGCTAATCCATATGATCCTAAAGCAATCTATGCTGGATCAAACTTTTCAGTTGAATACATGTGTGCTGGAGCAGGTAAGCCAGGGTTTCTACCATCCTACCCTGAGTCAGACCGTACAGATGCTAACCTTAAAGCAAGGTGCATTGTACTCAGCCCTGACTATGTAGAAGTAGACGCATCATAATCATGCCTAAAGGGAAAGGTACCTACGGTACAAAGAAGGGGAGACCCCCTAAGAAGTGAGTTATACGTGCCGACCCGAACCTTCGTCCTCGGCCATTAACCTATTGATTTATCTTAATGACCTCAAACGTACACGCTCGTGAACCAGAAATCGAAGTAATCGAACCACCAACAACACGAGAATATTTACAAAATGCTGAACGTGTAAACGGCTGGCTTGCAATGATTGGATTCAATGCAGCAGTTGGCGCTTACATATTCACAGGACAAATCTTCCCCGGAGTATTCTAGGGAACACTGCGGCTCGGATAGTCGAATCCAGTAGAAGCAACAGGCACTCGCGTCCGTTCATTCCCAGTGGGAACGCATGAAACCACATCATGGAACGGGGGTGTGGTACTATGGAGAAAGACGATGCAAAAAAAGCAAGTCACCCTGAAGTATCGCGGCGTGCCTTATACAAGAACACGTTAAACACTTTTTTAAATGAAAACATTAGCACTAGCACTAGCCTCCACGATCGTTGCACTTCCTGCTTCCGCAGGAGTTTACGTAAACGTAGAGAACAACTCTGGTTATACCGGATCTGATTATGAAGGCGGAGTAACTGACTTTCACGTTGGATATGAAGGCGGAACTGATACCTTTGGATACTATGTTCAAGGTGGTCCTGCTGTAGTATCAGTTGACGGAGAGGATAATGAAAACAGATTATCTGGTAAGGTCGGTGCAACTGTAGCTGCCACTGAGAAGCTTGACTTCTATGGTGAGCTTGCAGTACTTACTGCAGATTCAGATACGGACAATGACAACACTTGGGCAACCAAGGTTGGGGCTAAGTTTAGTTTCTAATGATACTTCCAGGTACAACAGTTGTTGTAAATGATAGTACTTCTATTTATAATGGTTACGAGGGTTTCATTCAAAGAATGGAGAGTGATAAAGCTGCTCTATTAATTGATAGTCACCCTTGGGAAAAGTTAATAACTATTCCAATTAAACATTTAAAGGAAGTATGAAGTACCTTGAATCCCCATGGATGGTATTTATATTGTTCATGGGGTTTTTTCTTTTTGTAGAGGGTCTACACATGTATGAACATGAGCACTGTAGATCCTGTCCACCATGTCAATCAGAGGAATACTAAATGAATACAATAGTTACCCCTATGGGTACAACACAACCAGACATCAAAGATCCTGAACCGGATCTAACACCAAGTGATTCTCAACCACCAGGTGTAGATGATGATGAACCTCAATCATTAGAAGAAGCTCTAACAGGTTGAGTAGGAAGAGAGGCACCTCAGAGTCGGACCTCTCTTTCATTGGCTTTAGCCCGTACACTTTACTCCAAGGAGAAAGAATCGGATACCTTTAGCCGTCTAGACGGTGGGATAGACCACATAACAACAGAATAATTTTCGACATGTCGAGAGTAAGTTAACAATACAACTCTCAATTAATGGCTAATACAACCGTAACCCCCATTGGTACCGCTAATAATACCAGTGCTACCCCGCTAGCACTTGGTACTGCTTACGATACCAAGTATGCAACCTATCTAAAGCTGTTCTCAGGTGAGCTATTCAAAGCTTATGAGTCAGCAACGATAGCAAAAGGAACTGTTCAAAGTCGTCAACTCAAAAACGGCAAATCAATGCAGTTCATCTTCACCGGTAGAATGGCAGCCGAGTATCATACTCCAGGCACACCAATTCTAGGATCCGGTGATCCTCCAGTAGCAGAGAAGACTGTCCAATGTGATGACCTTCTTATAAGCTCAGCATTCATTTATGATCTCGATGAGACACTTGCCCACTACTCCCTACGTAGTGAGATCTCAAAGAAGATCGGCCACGCACTAGCTGAAGCTTATGATAAGAAAATCTTTAGGACAATCGCTCTAGCTGCTAGAGAAGCACATCCTATTACTGCTGCACCAGGCCCTGAGCCAGGTGGATCAATCATCAAGATTGGAGCAAATAATCAGTATGATGCACAGAAACTAGTTGATTCATTCTTTGAAGCAGCTTCTATCCTTGATGAAAAGAATATGCCTAAGCAGGGAAGAACTGCTGTACTGTCACCACGTCAGTACTACGCTCTTGTCTCTCAGGTAGACTCTAACATCCTTAACCGTGACTTCGGTAACAACCAAGGTAACCTAAACTCTGGTGAAGGTCTGTATGAGATCGCTGGTATCCAAATCAAGCGTTCCAACAACCTACCTTTCCAAGCTGGTACCGTTGCTGCTGTGTCTGGTGAGAACAATACCTACAATGGAGCATTCGCTACACACGCAGGTTTGATCTATTACAAGGATGCTGCTGCTGTTGTTGAAGCAATTGGACCACAAGTTCAAACAACTGGTGCTGACATTAAGACAATGTATCAAGGTGATATAATTGTTGGACGTCTAGCAATGGGTGCTGCAACACTTAACCCTGCTGCTGCTATTGAAATCCAAACCGCTTAAGGAGGATTAACATGGCGCAACAACAATCAATTACTGGTGTTGCTGGCCTAACCAGTGAAACCTGGTATCCCCAACCCCCTGTTGAATGGGGACGTGCGGGTGGTTCTGTTGCGACAGTAACTGTCGGATCTGCTACTGGTGACAATGGCACCGCTGGTGGATCCAATGGAACTGTTGACAACAAAGCAACAACCACAGATGGCAATGGATCTGGTCTTAAAGTTGACCTGACTATTGCAAGTAATGTATGCTCTGCTATTGCTGTAGATGCCGCAGCAGATGCTGATGGTGACGGTTACCGTATAGGTGACAAGGTTACTGTTTCAACAACTGATGCTGGCACTAATACTGCTGTAGTAGGATACGTTGCTACCCTTGAATACGAAAACTAACTGAGGTAAATATATGGCTGTTTCAGTCCTAAAGCCCCCAGCGGGTGACTTCGGTACATCCCACGGTGTGGGTGTATGTACCACAGATGCTGAGAGAATCTCAGTTGCTAAGACACGTTTTGGTTATGGCTCTGCTGTAGCTGACTCTGCTGTCAAATCAGTAACTAAGAATCTACGAATTGCATATCCAGCCGTTGAGTGTAATATCACCAACGTGTAAATAGGGGGACCTTCGGGTCCCTTTTTTTTAGTAACAAAAATTAATTATGCCTTTTCCTACAACTAACGCTACACAAGAATTACCTGCTCTTAATAATATACTGGCGTCAGTTGGTCAAGCGCCTGTAACCACTCTCGATCAAACCAACCCGGACGTTGCGATTGCGTATAATACCTTACTTGAAGTAAGTCGTGAAGTGCAGGCTGAAGGATGGACATTTAATAGAGAACATTGCGTGACCACTGCCCCTGATGATAACGATAATATATTAATACCTTCAAATGTACTACAAGTAGATCTTACAGATAACGCCGCTAATAAAGGTAAGTTAGCAGTACGTCGTACAGAAACTACAGATGGTTTAAGTAAACTTTACGAAAAAACAAAACATACCTATCTCTGGACAGAGAATGAATATGAATTAGATTTTGTATATTACTATGATTGGGTAGATCTACCTGTACCTGTTCAAGACTATATAACAGCTAGAGCTGCAACTGTTACTTCTAGCCGTATTGTTGGTGACCCTGGTCAATACAGAATACTCCAACAAAAAGAATTCCAAGCTCGTGCTAATGCACTAGAGTATGATTGCAATCAAGGTGACTACACCTTCTTTGGTCATCCTGCTGGAGGTAATTTTTATAACAGTTACAAACCTTACGAAGCCCTACAACGATAATGGCAGCAGTAACTCAAATCATACCTAATTATCTAGGTGGTGTATCAAAACTACCAGATGATAGGAAGAAGCCTGGTGAAGTACGTCAGGCTTTAAATACCTACCCTGACCCAACGTTTGGTTTAACAAAAAGACCAGGCTTTAAATTTCTCAACAAATTAATTAAGACGGGATCTACACCATTTAGTACTACTGAACTAGATAATGCTAAATGGTTTTATATTAACCGTGATGGAGATGAAACTTATATAGGTTGTATTATAGGTAATGCTACAGCAGCTAATGCTGGTATACATATCTGGAATGCAGTACCAAATAATAGTGGTAACATTGTTAAAGCTACAGTCACTGCATCTGATACAAACAAAGCTTATCTAAGCAGTACAGATAAAAATGATTATCATGTTCTAACTGTACAAGATACATCTATCATTACTAATCGAGCTAAGGTTATTACTACAGTAGCTGGATCTGCTCATACTGATAATCAAGTTGCAACTGTAAGATTATTAGGTGTGGACGTTAGTTCTGATTACAGCCTTACTATAAAAGTAAATACTGCAACTACACAGACAAAGACACATACATCACATGCAACTACCCCTAATGCAAAGGATATACTTACTGGTTTAAAAACTGCTATTGATGATGAAAATGAGCATGGTTTCGATAACCTTACTGTTACTGTATTACCATCATCTTTAGAAATAAGTAGTTCAAGTTCTAATACTTTTAAAGTAACTATAGCAGAAGGTGGTAAGAATGGTGATCATTTAAAAGTATTCCAAAACTCAGTAAATACTGTTGCAGATTTACCAGCTGAGTCTATGCATGATAGAGTTGTTTTAATTAAAAATACAGATAGTATACATGATGATTACTACTCTAAATTTGTAGCTAATGATGGTACATCTGGCCCAGGATTTTGGGAAGAAACTCTGAAACCAGGTTTAGCTACTGGCTTAACAGCATCTACGATGCCTTATGAGCTAGTTAATACTGGTACTAATGCTTTCACATTTCAACCTATAACTTGGACATCTAGATTAATAGGTGATGATAATACTAACCCACATCCCAGCTTTGTTAAAAAAGATACAGACGGTTCAACGGATATAGGTAAAATTCAACAATCTTTTTTCTATAATAATCGACTTGGCTTCTTAACAAATGATGTTGTTGTAATGAGTCAAGCAGGTGAGTTTTATAATTTCTATAGTAAAACTGCTCAAACAGCAAGTGAAGCTGATCCTATTGATATCAGTTGTTCTAGTGTATCACATGCTCTATTACATGGTGTATTACCTGTAACTCAAGGTTTATTATTATTTAGTGAGAATCAACAATTCCTATTAGCATCTGCTGATGGTAATTTAAAACCTAGTACAGCTATAATTCAAAGTATATCTAACTTTGAAATGGATTCAAATATTGATCCTGTAAGTGTTGGTACTCTAATTAATTTTGTCAGTAAAACACCTGCATATACAAGAGTATTTGGTATGCAAACTGATCGTCAAGGTCAGACTCCTAGATTGATTGACGTTGCAAAGGATGTTACTGAATTTATACCATCAACTATAGATAGTTTAACAGCTAGTTCACAGAATGGTTTCATTGCTTTATATGGTTCAACTATTAATACAGCCTATTTCTTTAGGACATATGAAGGTTTACAAGGTAAGGTAGAAGCTTGGTTTAATTGGCAATTACCTGGTAAGATACTTCATATGGAAGTTGATTCAGATGTAATGTATATGATTCTTAAAGATGATTCTGATTCAACAGCAGCTAATCATAGATACCATTTATTAAGTGCTAATTTAAGTGCTACACCAGAAGATGAAATCATTGTAACAAGTGGTGGTTTAAAACTAAACCCGTATATAGATTTATATGCTAAAGCTTCTTCTGTTACATATGATGCAACTACAAATGCCTCTACATGTTACTTACCATATGATGATATAGCTACCTTAGAACCAATTGTTGTACTAGCTGGTGATGTGTCAGATGGATTCAGTGGTATCGTTGAATCTGGTTTTACGACTACACCTACAAGAGGTACAGATGGTACAGGAGATTTCTTTAAAGTAGCTGGTAAAGATTTAACAACTATAGCTAGTAAAGTTATCGTCGGATATCAATTTAATTACGATATAATACTACCAAAGACTTATTTCAGATTAAACGAATCTTATGATTATACAGCAAATCTAACTATATCTAGAATGAATTTCTCAGTAGAACGTTCTAGTTCTTTAGGATTTAAATTAAAATCTAAAGGTATTTGGGGTACTATAGAAGACTTTACTGCTGCAGCAGGTTCTACTATAAGTGTTACAGGTAATGGTGGTAGCAGTACTATACCTAATAGTACTGTAACTGATTTAGCTACTACAACTAGTGGAAGCGGTACTGGAATGAAAGTAGATGCTACGTTTGCTAGTGGTGTAGTTACATCTTTAACTGTACGTGAAGAAGGTACAGGGTATGCTGTTAATGATACCATTACTATAGCCAGTAGTTTATTAGCAACTGCAAGTAATGTAACTGGTACTGTTGCTACTCGTGGTACAACTGTTTTTCCTTATCTACATCATAAAGTAGGTAGAGAAGTAAAAGTAAAGATTAATGGAACAACAAATAATAACTTTACTATTACTGAAACTGAAGTTACTATGACTGATCCTCCAGGTAAAGATGCAGCTGTAAAGATATATCAAGATAATTGGTATGAGATATCACCAGCACAACTAGCTAATGAATATTTAGCAAATGACGTACCTTTAACTGAACAACATGTGTTTAAAGTACCTATACATCAACGTAATGGATCGTTTGATCTAAGGCTTTTTAGCAATTCACCATTCCCTGTATCCCTCACTTCAATGATGTGGGAAGGGAATTACTCGCCGAAATATTTTAGGAGAACTTAATGGATCAAGCAGCACAAGTAAAAGCCCAATTTGAGTATGATCAAAAGTCTCATGATTACTCATGGGCTAGAATGCAGGATAACTACCTGTATCAAATGGATACAGTAGAGATTCAGAGGCTTAATGAACAAGCTGTTGCAGATCATAAAAATAGAATGGCTGCAACTCAATGGGCTCAAAATGAGAATATTAGAATTTCAAATTATGAAGCTCAAATTAAGGCTTATAATGAAAGTATAGAATCCTCTGAGCGTCAATTAGATTTCAATGCTTTAGCTGAAGAAATTGCAGTAAGTGAACAGAATCGAGTTTATCAAGAGCAATTAATAGAATTAGGTTTTAAGAATGAAAATATATTACTTCAATACCATGGCGGTCTAGAGAAATTAGCGGAATCTTATAAAGGTCAGACTGAAGATCTTGGTCTTAAATATGCAAAAGGTCTAGAAGATATTGATCTTACTAGCCTTCATAAACGAGAAAGCATAGACGAACAAGCTGTTAAATCTCTTGAAACTAAAAAACGTGAAGTCCGTGGTAGGATAGCTAGACTTCAATCAGAAGCAGATGCTAGTGATAAAACTACATTACAAGAAATACAAAAATTAAAAGATGAAGCTGGTAGTTTAGAAAGGAATATATTAACAGCGAAGAAAAAAGTAGATCTTTCTAAAAAACAAGCTGAACGTAGATCAGGTTTACAAATTGAAGGGTTAACTCAACAATTGATGTCTCAGAAAGCTAAAGCAGCTTATGATGCTCAAGAAAAAAAAGTAGCTCTTTTATCTGCTGAAGGTAAAATAGCGGCTGGTGGACAGACCGGTAAGTCTGCTGCTAAACGTATGTACGCTTTGATGTCTAGCCATGGTAGAGGTCAAGCTGCTTTACTTGATACTTTAACAAGGCAAGATAAGAAGTTTGCATTAGATCGATCACAAGTAGTTAATACTTTAAGGGAAGCTTCTGAGACTGCTAACTTAAACTATGAAGAAATATCTAATAAATTATTAGATAGTACAATGCAGTTAAGACATCGTGGTGAAGCTGCTGCATTAAGCAATTCTCTTTCACGTGACCAAACTGCGGAGTTCTCGGCTGAAGCTTGGAAAGAATTTGACTTAGTTGAACACCAAGTAAATCGTGGTAAAACTCTACAACTTGGACAATTAGATGAATCAAAAACTTTACAAATTAGTCAAATCGATCGAGAATCTACTACTAAAATAGATCAAGCAACACGTAACTATTTACTAGGAGTAGGTCAAACTGGTAGAGAGAAAGATCTTAGTATTAGGCAGACTCAAGAGATGGTTAAGAGTGCTGGTGAAGCACACCTTAGTAAAACCAATCAAATTGTATTGGATAAATATCAGAAAGATCTTGCTGCACAGGCTTCGATTAGGCCTGAGCCTATTGAACCTCCACAAGCTCCTATGCCTGTTGAAATTCCAACAGCTATATTCCAAGATCCTAAGAATATTGTCGAACCTCCTAAGCCTATTAAAGGTGCTGTATATCAACCACAACAACAACAACAACAAGGTGGTGTTCTTGGTGGTGTAGCAAGTGCTGTTGGTAATGTAATTGGTAGTGTAGGTCAAGGTGTTAGTAATGTAGTTGGTAATATAGGTCGTGGTATTGGTGATGCCATTAGTAGTATCGGCAGTTGGTTCTCTGACTCTCGACTTAAGACAGATATAGAACCATTACATGAAGCTGAAGTTGCAGATGAAATGGCTGAAATGGCATTCTTTATTAAGGAGATCCGTGAGCGCACTTGATAAAATAAAACAATTAGAACCTATACAATTTAGATATATAAAAGAATTAGATCCAGATCAAAAATTAAGAGCAGGTTTTGCTGCTGAACAAGTTCAGAAGATTATACCAGAAGCTGTCTTTCCAAACGAAGATGGCTTCTTAATGATTGATCCTAAAGTCTTAAGAGTTTATATATCTTTAGCTAAAGAAGAATTATCATCTAATTAAATCATGGCACAAATTTACAAAGGGTACGCCCAAGCCAGCGGTATAGATAGATGGACTGTTGATATTCCTGATACTTCTCAGAAAATTCTCGATCAAGCTGCGGCTTTGGAGTCGGGTAAGAAACGGGCATTTGCTCAAGAGATCAGGAATCAACAAGCATATCTAGACGGACTAGAGAATAAGTTTAAAAAAGAAGATCAAAATAGAGCAGAGAATTTTAAATTTGAGCAGATGTATTCAGACATGTTCTTCAAGGAGGACATGCGTAATGCTCAGACAAAAATACAACATGCTAGAGTTAGTGATCGAGAACGTAATGCTAAACGCATTCAAGCTGAAAAAGATTTACAATCATTAATTGGTACAGCAAGTAAAGTTTTTCAACATAATAATGAAAAGTATAAACAGTCCCAACTTGAATTAGCTCAACACTTTAGGTGGCAGTTTGGTTTATCTAATAAAGATATTAGAGAACTTAATACATTAGAAGGTGAATTAGAGAGTTATGAAAGTAAGAATATAGCTTCTATAAATGATCTAAGGGATCAAGGAGCTAGTTGGGATCAAATAAAAGCTATGCGTAATTTAAGCAGCTACGGCCAGCTTATGTTACGTAAAGAAGAAGCTGTTGATGCTGGTAAAGGTTATTATAATTGGCTAACTAAAAATTACTCTAGGCAAGTAGAATTAGCTAATGGACAAAAGATGTCCTTAGCTCAAACACATGAATTTGAAGATACTACTCACCAGGATGCAGTACTAAATAGATTATCTAAAGAGTATAGAAGTTCAATTGGATTAGATGCTGACTTTCAATTAAAATATATGAGAGAGCCTATGCGTAAGGCTCACTCTAGATTTAAAGAAGCTCTTGAAAAGAAAAAAATAAAGAGTTTTCAAGAAAATGAAATTGTTAAAACTAAAAGGCATTTAAAAAATTCAATACATACTCAAGGTGCGTCTGGTTACATAGATCTTCTTAATATGTATGGTGGTGTAGATTTACAAGGTGGTAAATATGTAGGTCCAGCATCTAATAGGTTGCATGGTTATGTAAAAGAGATGCTTGAAGAAGGTACACTTAAATGGGATTTCGTTAATAAGTTAAAAGATCATCCTATAAAGATGAAAGGTCAAAAAGATCTTAGGCTCTATAGCGTTGCCAATCCTAATAAATTTGCAGAATTAGAGCAAGCAGCAGCTTCAGCTCAACGAAAAGAAGCTGAAAGAATGAATGCTAAAATGGATTTAGAGAATACTATTGATAAAAACGCAACTGAAATAGAAAGAGAAGCTTTATATGCTGATTACGAAAATCTAACTGATTCTCAAATTCTTGAGAAAATTAAATTAAATGCTGGTCGTAACGAACACATGCATAAAATGTTAACAGGTATGTTAACAACCTTTGGCCCTAAGGGTATTAATACTGCAGTAGGTGAATGGCATTTAAATCAGTTAAATAACTTAGGTTTATTGACTGAAGAGGAAGTAGTTAAAGCTAATATGACTCCAGAGAAAACTGGTGAGTGGTTAACAAAAGCTAGAGAAGCATCACCTTTTAACTTCACTACTGATGAACGAACACTGCTAAAAGGTACTATTGGAGATACTCTAAAGCAGAAAGTTTTTAGAGAAGGACTTGGTACAAGGCAGAATCCAACTCTACGAAGAGCTGAGTATGATGCTATGATAGATGCACAAGCTGACTTTAAGATAGGAATGGCAGCTTATAATAATGATAGAACTAAAGCTCGTCAGTTCGTTGAACAAGAATTCATGAGAAGATTCAACGATCCTAATGGTAAGTATAGAATGGCACAGAGAGCATTGTCAAATGGTACGATGATATCTGAACCTCACTTCCCACATTATTTAGTTAAAGAAACAGAATTAGAACCATTACCTGTAGCTGGTGTTACAGCTGAAGAAGTAAGAAAAGATCCTGATTTAGCATCTAAAACATTATTCTTACCTCCACTTGAGATTGATTCATTCTTTACAAATATCAATCAAAAAGGCTCTAAAGGTTACCCAGCATCAGCGCTTTTATTTGTAAGAAAGTATGGGCGTAATCCTGATGGTACTGTAAAGATGACTGAGATGGACTTTATGTTACAACAATATAAAGCTTTACATGGTCAAGACGCAGAAATACCTAAGCAAGTACAACAGTTTGTAACAGATAGTTATAACTCTGTTAAGCCTGAAGATAGGGCTTTATTACAGTATGGTAAGGATAGCGTCACTGTTGCCTTACAAGGTGCAGGTAAACCTTCTCCATATATAACTGGAGAAGAAGATAAAGCTATCAGTATCATTGAAGAGGCAGAGGGTACATCTAACCCACCAACAGGCGATCAAACTATACAAGAAGTAGTAGTTGAAACTGGAGATGAAACTATCCTTCAAACTGCTGAAGAGATGGGATTAGACATTAACGCAGCCTTTACAAAAGAACTGTATAATAAAATGATTATACATAATCTAAAAACTACTGGTCTAGATGGATGGATCGGTGGTGATGTAGATGATGAGGATGCTATGTTTTTACAGTCATTCTATAATCCATTCTGGACACATCCACTAAGCCAGAAATATAACATTAGTCCATTCACTAAATCATTACTAGAGTCTGGAGCAATAGAATGAGCGATTATTTCAGTAACGAAGCAACAGTTGACTTAGGTCAATCTGATGACGAAAGGCGTCAACAAGAATATTCTCAAAGATTCCAACAACAAGAAGAAGATAAGGAGGCCCTAGAAGCCGCTCAGGCAGCTGCTGACGCTGCTCCTGAAGTAGAACCAACTGAACCTGTTATAGAGCTCTCTGAGGGCCAGGAGGAAAGCTCTGTAGTTGATAATGTATTGAAGCATGCTGGTGACACATTTAATACTGCTAAGACAGTTGTTAAAGGTGCAGATCAAGTAATGGATGCAGTCTCTTCTGGAACAGGAGACTTTATCTTTGACTCGTTAGGGTTAATACCATGGCTTAAACCAGTTGATCAATGGTGGGATGAGAACTCACCTCGATCAAACCATCCAGCCCATAAGGCTATTAGAGATGCATCATCAGTTATTGTACCTTCTCTTATAAGTGGAGGTGCAGTTGGTGCTGTAGCTGGAGCTTCAAAAGCTATGCAGATACCTAAAGCAGTAAGAATTGCTGGTACTGTAGCAGCTAATGCAGGGTTAGATACAGGTATTGTAGCAATTAGCTCTAATACTGGAAAAGATGAGAACATTGCAGAGACTTTAAATAATTGGTTAGGTTGGGATATACCATGGGCTACCAGAGATGGAGATAGTCCTGATGTTACGAAGAAGAAGTTCTACTTTGAAAATGCAGGATTAGCTGCTGGTACTGAATTAATATCATTAGCTTTCTCTTTAGCTAAGAATGTTAGATTAGTACCTGAATCGGCTGAAGCTGCTCAAGTTATAAAACAAACAGGACTTGAAGGACAAGACTCAGTAACACAAGCTGTAGAAGGTATAAGACAAGGTAGGATTGATGCACAAAAAGCAGAGACATTAAGAAGAGTTAAAGCAAGAAATATTCTTGATGAATCTCATGATTCCTTTATCCATGAACCTGCTGTGTCACCTAATGCTAGAGCTGTCCAGGATGTAGATGTAGATCCTATGATGGCTAAAGTAGATAATTATAGAATTGCACATAATTTAGGAACTACACATGGTAGGCCTAGAGATGTTGCTACTACTGGTACTATTAATGATATAGCTAGTGCAGATCCATCTATACGTGCTAGTCAAATAGAAGAATTCTACGATACTAATGTAGCACCTAGAGTTGCTGCTCAAATAGGTGAACTTGCAGTCCCTCCTGAAATCCTTAACTTACATGTAGATAACGTTTATAATAAAGTATTTAATCCAGACGTACCATTAGCTGAGGTAGAAGCCTTAGTTGATAGTATGAAAGTTAATGTATATGAACAATATAAGTATTTAGGGGAACAAGAGTTTGCTATCTTATCTAATGCCTTTAAAAAATCATTAGTAGAGATATACAACCCTAGTGCTATGAGAGGATCTGGTTTGTTAACACAACAAGCTGGTGGTAATGTTGCTGATACTGCAGCAGCTGTTAGCCTTATAGGAGATGCAGCTGATACAGGTAGACAACAACAGATGATTGCTGAGAAGCTTAAGCTAATTACTAAAGAAGTTAGGGCGAATCAGTATATATCTGGTAGAGCATTGCAGTTGAAGAACCTTGTTAAAAATGGAGATGCTGCAGCTCTTAACACATTCGTTATGAATGATGCTAAGGACTTCAAGAAGCATATGAAGAAGGTTCAGCAGAATGTAAATGAGTTCTACCAAACCTTTGAAGATATATCTAAGAAGAATCCTGAATACCTTAAACCACTTATACTTGCATATGAAGCAACAGATGGTAGTGTAGATCAAATCTATAAACTTAATAGGTGGGCTGAGAATAACATAGGTCTCATCAAGAAAGCATTTGTAGATGGAGAACCTGAGATACCCAGTCAGGTTGTTAAAGGTCTATGGGGAGCTGTTTATAATCATTATCTAGCTGGTATGGCACCTATACGTGCTGCTACTGGTAACGCTGTTTTATCTGCTATTAAACCTGCTTCTGTATTTGCTGGTTCTGCTATACATAGAGATAGGGATGCCTTTAGAAGAGCTATGTGGACATATGGTGGATTCTCTGAGAATATCAAAAGAGGATTTAAACATATGGGACAGGAATGGCGTTTAACTAACTCTGCTCCTGAGACTGCCATGAGACGTGGCCGTGCTGATTTCCGTCAATCAAAGATAGAAAACTTTGAAGCATTAGAAGCTATGTCTGATGTTTGGAGTGCTAAAGGAGAACACGGCAAAACAGCGCTATGGAACTTTGCTAAAGGTTTAAGTTGGTATAACAACAATCCTTTTGTCAGATGGGGTACTAACTCTTTATATGCTATCGATGGTTTTACTAACTCATTAATGGCAAGTGGTAGTGCAAGAGCTAAAGCTTATGATAAACTATTTAAAGAGACTGGAGGAGCGTTTGATGAAGATGCTTTCCAAAAACTACAAAGAAAGTTATATAGTGAAGCATTTGATAAAACAGGATTATTAACAGATGAAGCTGCGAAACATGCATCCAAAGAGATAGCGCTAAACTTAGATGATGATTTAGTTAAATCATTTAATCATATTATTGAGAGAGTCCCTGCAGCTCGTTCCTTATTCCTATTCCCTAGAACAGGAATCAACTCATTAAAGTTTACATGGAGTATGGCACCAGGTAGCAGCTTAATACCTGCCCAAACAAAAGCTAGGAAAGTATTAATGGCTAATACTAAACAAGAAATGGTAGAAGCTTTAGCTGAACATGGACTGGAATATAGTGACGAAGCCTTTAAATCTTTGAAATATGAATATGTAGGACGCCAGTTAATGGGTGGCGCTGCTGTCACTGGAGCAGGTATATGGGCTTTAGAAGGTAATTTAACAGGTGGTGGTCCTCATGACCATGGCGAAAGGAAGAGATTAATGAGAATGGGTTGGAAACCTTATCATATTAGGAACCCTATTAATGGACACTGGCATAGCTATAGAGGATTTGAACCATTTGACTCTTTCTTAGGTTTAACTGCAGATGCTGTTTATCAAGCTAATCGTGTAGATTCAACCATAACAGAAGATTTATTTGAGAAAGTATCCTTTGCTATAGGTGCTAATGTATCTAATAAAACATTCTTAAGTGGTTTTGAACCTCTTGTTTCAATGTTCTCTGGAGATGAAAGTGCATGGAATAGGTTCTTAGCTAACCAAGCTCATGCTTTAACACCTCAACCATTCGCAGCAGGACAGAGAAGTATTTTAAATAGTATAGTAACACCACAATTAAAAGATGTAGAATCTGATTTTCAATCTCAAATGGCTAATAAGTGGAAGTTCCTTTATAATGGTAACCAACACTTACAAGATCTAGTTGATGTCTATACAGGAGAACCAATCAGATACCAAGAACCTTTAACTGCATTCGCTCAATCTATGATGCCTTTCTTTAAGAGTAATGGTGGTATGGAGAAATGGAGGCAATGGTTGATAAGTACAGGATGGGATGGCCTAAGTAGAATGGAAGTTAATCCCATTGTACCTGGAGAAGAGTTAACAACTAGAGATAGACATTGGATTAATAATTGGATTGGTAAGAATGCTAACTTAGGAGGACAAATAGAAGCATTAATGAATGCAGAAGATGACTTCTGGAATAAGAAGATTAAAGAATATAAGAAAGCAAGAGGCTGGAAAAAGCAAAAAGATTTCCCAATTAAACAACTTGTTGTGCATCAAGAATTAGATAGGATACATCAACAAGCTTTCCGATTAGGTGCATCTGAATTAGAACGTCATCTAGAGAACTACTCAACCCTCAAACAACAGAAGGGTAGGATGAGGAATGCCCTAAGACGAGGTGATATACCAGAAGCTTTACGCACCCATGGAGCTGTCAAACAATTAAGAAAGGAAACTAAACCTAGATAAATAGCATTATGGCTCTAACCGACAATTCAGTAACAACAACGAATGCCACCACCACGGACTTCGCATTTACATTTCCATATCTTAAGACCTCAGACATAAAAGTTAGTCTTGATGGTACACGTACAACCGATTTTACATTAGCCAATGCGACAACAGTAAGATTAGATTCAGCTGCTGGTAATGGAGTTAAAGTCAGAGTCTTCCGTGAAACAGATGACTCTGCACTGCAATCTACATTCTATGCAGGATCTGCAATTAAATCTTCAGATTTAAACGATAACTTTACACAGAACCTCTATTCTACTCAAGAGGTTGTAGGACGATACATATCTAACATCGCACCTTCTTTCCAGGGAGATGTAGATATGAATGATAATAAGATAATTGAACTAGCTACACCAACTGCTGGTACTGATGCTGCACATAAGACATATGTAGATAGTGCTATTGATACAGCACTAACTAGTGATATCAGTGCAACTGGTATTACGATTACTGATAATAGCCCAGGTACAGGTCAGATAGCATTAAGTATTACAGATGGAGCTGTTACTACAGCTAAGATAGGAGCTGCACAAGTTACTGCTGATAAAGTAGCAGCTAACGCTGTTACAGAAAGTAAAATAGCAAATAATTCAGTTACTTCAGCTAAGATAGTAGACGGTACTATTGCAACAGCTGATTTAGCGGATGGTTCAGTAACAACTGCTAAATTAGCAGATGGTGAAATAACTACAGCTAAGATAGGAGCTTCACAAGTCACTGCTGATAAAGTAGCAGCTAACGCTGTTACAGAAAGTAAAATAGCAAATAATTCAGTCACTGCAGCTAAAATTGCAGCTACTACAATAACAGCTTCAGAAATAGCTTCAGATGCTATTACTGGTGCTAAAATAGCAGATAATGCTATAGATTCAGAGCACTATACAGATGGATCTATTGATCAAATACATCTAGCAGCTAACTCAGTTGGAACAACACAGCTTAAAGATGATTCTGTTACTGCTTCTGTAATAGCAGATAATGGTGTTACAACAGCTCATATAGCAGATGCTGAGTTAACAACACTTGCTGGTATGCAGTCAGGTACAGCTTCTATTTTAGCTAGTAATACTGCTCTAACAGCTACTACAACAGATCTCAATAATCTAACTGGTAAAACAGTTAATAGTTCACTTGTCGCTGCAAATACAAATGACATCCCTACCAGCACGGCTGTTAATGCTCACGTGGTTAACTTGCTTAACGCTCTTGGTGGCTTTGTTGCCATTGCTAATGATCAAAGTTTCCCTACCTCCAACCCCGACCCTGAAGACAATGCGGGTACCGTTGTATCAGTCGCAGACGCCGGTGGTCTTGTAATTGATGCTAATGGTTCTACCACAACAGGAAAAACAACAGGAAACAGTACTGTAACTATAACAGGATTCCCTACAGTCTTTAGGAGTACTACTCTAGAAGCTGGTTTAGGTGTCCAAGTTATAACAACTGCAACTTTAAATACATATACATATCATAAGATAATACCGACAGATACTGATACTGCACAATTAAGTGATGATATAAACGACTTTAATAGTAGGTATCGTATTCATGCTGGTGAACCTTCTTCAGATAACGACGCTGGTGACTTAGTATATGATACTAATGCTGACAAGATGAAAGTCAGAAATGCCGCTAATAATGCATGGACAGAAGTAACTTCAAGTGGTGATTTTAGATATCTATTCCTCTGTCCTGCAGGTGGAAGTGGAGCACCTACTTTAAATGGTAGTATCGCTACATATGATTTAAGAGAGTCCAGTAACTCAGGTAGTGCAGCTAGTGTAAGTAGTGCAGCCCAACTTATTGTTAGTATAGATGGTGTAATCCAAAAAGCTAATACAGGAACAAGTGCTCCTACTGAAGGTTTTGCACTTGTAGATAGTAATACAATTATATTTGGTTCTAACTTAGCATCTGGGGCTAGTATATTCATAGTACAAATAGGTTCAGCTGTAAGTATTCCTACACCAGGAGATAATACAGTAAGTACAGCTAAGATACAGAACCTTGCAGTTACGACTGATAAGATTGCTAATGATGCTGTAACTGCTGCTAAGCTTGCAGATAATGCTGTAGTTACAGCTAACATAGCCAGCGGTAATGTTACTCAGGATAAATTAGCAGCACAGGCTGTTATAACTTCAGTAATAAATGACGATGCAGTTACAACAGCTAAAATTGCTAATGATGCTGTAACTGGAGCTAAGATTGCAGACGATGCAGTTGGTGCTGAACATATAGAAGTATTAGATGCTGCTCTTCAGTTTGGAGATACTGTCAAAGCTCAGTTTGGTGCAGGAAATGATCTAGAGATATCTCATGATGGAAGTACAGACAGCCTTATAAAGTCTGCTGCAGGTCAAACATTAGGAATCCATGCAGCAACTACTTGGTTTAGAAATGCAGCTAATAGTGAAACTACAGCTAAATTTATTGAAAATGGAGCCGCAGAACTCTATTTCGATAATAGTAAGAAGTTCGAGACCGCTAGTCATGGGATAAACATATTAGATGATCTTGTTTTTGATAATGGTACTAATGCAGGAAAAGATATTAACTGGAATGAATCCAGTGATACTATGCGTTGGCAAGATAATGTCTTTGCAGCATTTGGTGCTGGAGATGATCTAAAATTCTACCATAACGGAACGAACTCATTCATTGAGAACACGACTGGTGATTTAGTTATTAAAGGAGCTGCTCAACAGTTTAAAGGTTCTAATGATGAAAATATGATCATTGCGGACCAGAATAATGCTGTAAAGCTTTTTTTTGATAACGTTGAGAAGCTTAAGACACTTGCGGATGGCGGTCAATTATCAGGACAATGGGGTGTTGGTACAGCAAATGTAGCTAAAAATGCCCATTCAATGTTTAATATTCATAGAAGTACATCTGATTCGTGTTATTTATACTTCACTAACAGTACAACTGGTGAAACAGGAGACGATGGTTTTACCATTGGTATAGATGGCGATGAAAATGCATTCATTTGGAATCGAGAAAATACTTCTATGCGTTTCGCTACAAATGGTACTGAACGATTAACTATAACAGCAGGTGCTGAAACTCAAGTATCAGGTATACTTAGTGTTCACGGGGATACTAGTCACTCTATACAGACTTATACTGATGCTGCTGCTGGTACTACGAAATTTGCATATAGAGCTCATGCAACTACTAGTGATACCATCACTATGAATGTATGGAATAACGGTAATTTAGAAAATACCAATAATAGCTACGGTCAAATTTCTGATGCAAATCTAAAAGAAAATATTGTTGATGCTAAATCTCAGTGGGATGATATTAAAGCAATAAAAATAAGGAATTATAATTTCAAAGCCTCCACTGGTTATGAAACAAATACTCAAATAGGTGTTGTTGCTCAAGAATTAGAAACAGTTAGCGCTGGACTTGTTTATGAATCAGGAGAAGGTGATGATAAAAAGAAAGCTGTAAAAAGTTCTGTTTTATACATGAAAGCATTAAAAGCACTGCAAGAGGCAATGACAAAAATCGAAACACTAGAAACCAAAGTCGCTGCACTGGAGGCTAAATAAATGGCATTAACAACAATTAAAACAACTTCATTACCTGATGATGCAATAACTTCTGCCAAAATTGCAGATGAATCAGTAGATGAGGCTAGGGTACAAATCAGTAACGCAGGTACTAACGGACAGTACCTACAAAAACAATCTGGTAATACAGGTGGTCTTACGTGGGCAGATGGAGTAGGTGGCTCAACAGGCGTAAACTTTCTTGATAGTGTTATCGCTACTTGGGGTACTGGAAATGATCTACGACTCTATCACGATGGAAGCGATTCATACATAGCTGATGAAGGTACTGGAGATATTATTATTAGTAGCGGTACAATAACATTTAAAAACCAAGCTAGAAACGAAACTCACGCTAATTTCATAGGCGATGGAGGCTGTGAACTCTATCATAATAATGTTAAGAAATTTGAAACCAGAAGCGGCGGAGCTGATGTTCACGGTACATTAGGTGTTAAAGGTATTGAAGGAGGAGCAGCTACAATTAATCTTTGGGCAGATGAAGGTGATGATGCTGCTGATAAATGGCGTCTATTAGCTTCTGAAAGTGCAAATACTTTTACTATTTCAGCTATACCTGATGGAGGTAGTTGGGAAACAAGTATTGAATGTAATGGTGATGGAAATGTAGAACTCTATTACGATAACGTTAAGAAGTTTGAGACAACTTCAGCTGGAGTGAAAATAAGCGGCTCTGGTAGTGATGCTGTAGAACTTGAGGGCGATGTTTGGTTCAATAATAACGAACACGCTGGTGCAGATATTTACTTTAATAGTGGAGATAAACATTTACTATTTGAAGATAGTGTTATAGCTAAATTTGGAGGTGGTGGAGATCTACAAATCTACCATGATGGCAGTCATAGTCACATCTCTGATGCAGGTACTGGAGATTTAAAAATAACTGCTAATGATTTAAGACTTAATGGTAATAATGGTTCTATTAAAAACTATGGTGAAAGTGAAACGTTTCTAACTTGGACTAATAATGGTGCCGTAGAACTCTA
>VTLG01007078.1_pt1 | contig 25126 bp, 39 predicted proteins | sample 4694571 | NCBI WGS metagenome assembly VTLG01 (sample SAMN12604809, study PRJNA352737) | marine metagenome | biome: ENVO:00000447; feature: ENVO:00000209|ENVO:00000569|ENVO:01000036; material: ENVO:00002151; isolation source: viral sequences binned using virsorter ...
ACGGTGTTTCAATTATTTTAACTCGTTTAATTCATGTCGAAACAGGACAAGAGATAACAAGCGAGCTTCCTATCTTTTTACCTGAAAATATGGGCAACAAGCCGATGTTTACATGGGGTGGAAGTTTGACCTACGGGCGCAGATATGCCATCAAAATGATTCTGGGTATAGAACCCGACATGGATACAAATACGGAGCCAGTCGGAGAAATCGCGAAGAAGAATCCACCCGCCGTAAAGACTGAGCCACCCAAGACAAGCGAAGACGGAGAAGCCTTGACAAAACAATTTATTGCTTATGTTCACAAGAACCCAGACAAGATTAATTCTGTAAAGACGAGACTAAGTGACCGATATAGCGAAGGAAAAATAAACGACAAGCAAAGAGATTTAATCCTTCAAACAATATTAGAAATGGAGGAGGGTTGTGTTGATTGAATATTTAAGACCAAAAGACCTTGCAAACCGTTACGGGATTTCGTTATTCACGTTGCAACAATGGAGAAAGAAAACAAGAAAAGGCGAGGCCACTGGGCCTCCGTTTGAGGACATCGGCTTAACACCGTTGAAACCATACGCCCCACGCATTAGATACAAATTAACTGATGTCATTGAGTGGGAAGCTAAACACAACATCCAACCCCGTAATTAACTATGGACTCAGCTTTCACGTTCCGTTTCCGTTTTAAGGATAAAGACCAAAAAGGCAACCCAAAAGCCCCAGACAAGAATCTAATTATTGACTGCACACCTGAAGAAGCAAAGAAAGCCGCAAAATGGCTTATGACTAAAGCGGCTGATGCTGAATTAGGAGGCTCCACTATTCGTGTCTATAAAGGCAAGAATAATTTTGAAGAAGTCGAAGGCTTTACGATTTGGGGATCTTATTGGTCAAACAACGAAGGAGGAATGATTTCACCTCAAGCGTAAGCATTAAAAAACCCCTCAATTACGAGGGGTCTTTTCTTTCCAATGCAGACCCTACGGTGGGTCTTTTTTTATGGTAGCCCGATTAGTTGCTTAAGCCAGTGGTTTTTTTTTACGGGTGTAACACAAGCAAGCTTTGCCTTTAACGTATGGATTTCTTGCAGACAACCCGCAATGAATCGACATTGATCATGGGTTTGCCTTGTCATAGCTTCGGCGTACCTTTTTACATACTCAATATCTTTGGAAGCGTTAATGGCTCGGATCTCTGTTTCCATGCTTAGTTCGTCTTCTAGTGTCGGAGTCAAATGATCAGCTAACTCCATCAACATCTCGAACTCAGGTGGAACTTTTGACATGTTTTTTCTTTATGTCTAGCAAACATTGTTGCCAATTTCCATGCCTAATTTGTTGCCGTCTTAGTTCTTGGCAGTGACAGCAATTACATTCCGTCTTCAAGCTCGGCTGCTTTTGCTGCAAGTCCTGTGTAGATACCGTAGTAAGGGTTTGGCGATCCATCAGATAAAGTCTTGCGGTGTCTACCGTCTAAAATATATAGGCGTTCTAATCTGAGCATCCTTTGTTCGTCTTCTTTTCGCCATTCAGGCTTATACATACTCATTGAAGTTTTGTTGTCTCGTTCGGGAATAGTCTAGCTTCTATAAATGCCACGGCTTCATCATCTATCTTATTTGTTGATTGTTTCGCGGCTGCTTTCAGAATGGACAACACAAATTTCTTGCCTTGATCTGAATTTAAAAATCCGTACAAGATCGGTCTAAAAACTTTGAGTAGCTTTTTCATAAGAAAGGATTAGAGTATTTCTGTAATTTACTACTGATGCAAGTAAGTTATTAAACGCTGTGGGAAGCGGATTGTTCACACCCCTGACGGTTAGAGGCGTTGGGGGTTTTTATTTGCTCCCAATATTCTATAAGTGTTTCCAGTTCTTTAATCCTGGCCTTTGCCATTGCTATCTGTTCCTCCATCCGTTTGGATCTCTCTTAGTTCCTTCTAATCTAGCAACGTCCTTCTCTATGGCCGATAAGCGGTGAAATATCTCTCTAAAATTACCTTGTGAACGGTTTGAACGGTTGCTCAAAACCATCAATAACGCAGATATGGCGGCCCCAACAAGTGCCGCTAGTAGTTCTTGAGGCATTTTTAACCTTTTGGAGTAATCTTAGACTATTGTTTCTATTCTTTTATGCCTGAAACCAAGCCTGAAAAGAAAAGCTTGATGCAAAAACTTCAGGATAAAGTTCCTGATAGAGATGAACAATTTGAATACATCTCAGTTGCAGTAAGGCTTTTGGTAGTTTTTTGGAGTGGTGCGCTAGTCACTTTAAATTACATGCCTAAGATCCCTGGCCTAACAAGTGGAGAGAAGCAGGATATAACTTTTCCAGCTTCACTCCTGGCCTCTTCTTTAGCGAGTTTTGGTTTAGAGAAGTCAGCGAAGAAGAAAGGTGATGGCACGTTTGAAGTTCCTCCAGATGAAAAGCCAATGACGAAAAAAGAGATGCAGACAATGATGGCTGAAGGTGGTGGAAACTATCAAACAATTCGTGTCTTAACTCCGATCCAGATCAATGGAGCAGAAGTTGTAAAGACAGATTCTACGGGAGGTTGAGATAATGAATGGTGATTTTTCAGGTGATCTTTCTATTGATGCGAGGCAAGAAACTCGTATTGTCTGCACAGAGATGAAACTCAAACGAGCAGAGGAAAAAATAGGTGATTTAGAGGACAGAGTAAGATTATTGGAGAAAAGAGTATTCCAAGCTGCCGCAGTTGTTAGTGCTGCTCTGGCATTATTAGGATTATTAGCCCAAATCAGTAAGGCTTATCTATGAAGAAGCTATTGTTGCTGCTACTTTTAGCGGCTCCTTCTGCTCACGCAGATTTGACGCACTCTATTACTAGCTCTGCTCAATTAACAGTTAATGCGGCTGTTACTCAGGCAGAACGCATAGGGTCAAGTTTCTCTATCTCTGGGACTGGAGTAGATGTCACAGACGGAACAACTGCTGGAACGCTTAGTGCAGGAACTATTTCCAGTGGAGTGTATTCCCCAGGAACCATTGCAGCGACACAGAACGCCACTTCGGGTGAATCATTTTCGTTCAGCCAGGCATACACTCAAGCTGACGCTGTACCAACATCTGCTCCTTCAGTCGGTGCCGTGGGTAATTTCAGTGACGTTACTTCTCACGCCACAGGCACAGCAGGATCATTGGCTGGTTCAGTAACAAGTGCTGGAGTTGTGACTCTAACCCCAGGATCGGGAGGCACTGTCGCTACGGGATCTGTTGTAAGTTCAGTAACGGTGAAGTAATGCACGTACCATTAATTGTCTGCTTCGTAGCTGTCATTATTGTTTTCACATTCAACTTCTTAATGTGGAAACACTATATGGATATACATAAGTGAAGCGTTATTTACTGCTATTGTTATTATTAAATAGCTGGCAAAAGCCAGTCATAGCAGTGCCAGTTGTGCCTAATTTTTCTAGTGGTACAATGTCCGCCGTCACACGCACCACACAAAATGTTACTGAATCTATTATCTCTACTGACTTCAACACTGGGCATACTTATACGATCAATGGAACGAATTTGTCTATTGATGGTACGACCCTTTCACCTTCGCCAGCAGAGACGAGCCAAGCGATTAACGGAGTAAGTTATACATGGACAGGAGCAGATTTAACAACCAAACCAAACGTCACGATTGCCAATCCAGGTCAAGCGTTTCAATACGCAGAAAGTTACATTGGCCCTGGTTTATCCAACATGACAACAATCAATCGAACCACAGTCTTAGAAAGTGTTACCGAAACAACCTCAGTCTTCTCGCAATAATATTATTTAGTGGTTCAAGTGCGTTAGCTAATACATCACAAACAGCAGCACCAGTAGCCAATACCAGTGCCTCACTTACGAATATGGCAATACAAACTTTACAGGGAAATTTAATACAAAACCAGTACGGAGGTGGAGTTGTTTGTCAGGGACCAATGTTAACATTTTCTCCCTTTGTAACTGACTCACATTCCTTCTCTAAACCTAGAGAACACTGGTACGAAAACCCTGTCTACAGCGATGAAGGTGATCTTCTTTATCATCAACAAATAAGAACAGGACAGAAGGATAACTTTTCACTTAATCTCGGAGCAAGTTTAACTTTTTCAATGCCACTTGATAGAAGATTTCAAGAGCGTTGTTTGAAAAATGCAAAGTTGCAAGGAGAACATCAACAGCAACTAATTGATAATAAAAAATTAGACTGGCACATCGCCCGTCTTCGTGAGTGCGGACGCTTGCGTAAAGACGGAATTGAGTTTGCTAAGGATTCTCCTTATTTTCATCTATGTGAAGATGTTGTTGTTAAACCTAAAATGGGTCAGGTTTTACCACATAGACACGTTATTTCTTCTCCTTTAAAGGTGGTAGCCCCCTCTTCTCCCGATAAGAAATAGTTCTTCTTTCTGATAAGTTTGGTCGCTTTACTTTCTTACCTAATATCTTCTTCACCCTATTTACTATCTGCTTAATGATTGGCTTGACTGCCCTCAAAAGCAGTGGGGTACTCAATGCAGCCGTTGTAGCTACTAGAGTAATTCCCCCTGTTTTTACTACTTGAGGCACAGTTGGAATGGCATCAATTATCTGTTGTTGAACATTTAATTTTTTATATCTAGTTACACAACGGTTTCCGACCAATTCATACTTAATAATCTGTTTAGTACCTTCTTCTACTTTTGTCCCAACTTCAGGTGCACCATCGGGAGGGCAATCTTCTGGCTTTGCTTCTGGTACTTCTGGTGCTGGAGGGGTTTCTGGTTGTTCGTATCGTTGAGGTTCTTCTTCTTTTATAGGAACAATCTGCAACGGATCGTAATTCATTGGCTCATAGGCAGGCACACCGCCAGGGCACAAAATTAAATTATGTTTTGGATCGTTGTCGATCAGGGCATCGTTTTCAATACTTCGCCTTGCCTTTACACAAGGCATTTCAATAATTGGGAACCCTATAGGGACATTAACTGGTACGTTCGGAGCATTAATAACAGGCGCATTGATGACATAAGTATTGACAGGCTCGACTCCAATAGCAGGAATCTCAACTTTAGGGATCAAAACTTAGGCAAACCAAATGCTTTTTTATTTTCGTTCTTTTGCTGTGCAGGACTTAACGCTCCAGTAGGAAGAGCAGGGCCAGATAAGCCAGGTAATTTAATTGCACCCATTACTTTTTCCATTGCTTTATCTTGAAGCATCTTCTGATTATCTTCATTTGTAATCCATAAATAACCAAACACCCCGCCACCAGTGATTGCTGCTACAAGCACAAAAGAGATTACACTGATAATGTTCAGAATTTTTTGCATGGTAAAAGAAGCTATTTTAAAAGCTATTGCTCATACAACTCTAATCCTTTTTATGGGTTTAGTCGCTTTGCTGCCGTTGCATTTGTTACTTCAGCAGCAAGTAGAACTAAATCAGCTTAAGACCAAGGCTTACCAACAGCAGTTGTTGGAGTAGCAAGAGCAGCATCTATTCTTGCTTCTACAGCAGCAACACCGTCAGAACCTAAAGCAGTTTTGACCCATCCAATGCAAACGGAATCACTAAGGCTGTCATAAGCAACAAAATCTGAAGGAAGACTAGAAGGCTTAGTAAAATTCACTTCACCTGTTTGTCTTGAATCAGGTGCTTCTGTGTTATCAGAATCGTCAATTGCTTTGCAACGCCAAATAACCTTGTTCACATGACCATCGGATAGGTCACGTTCCATCGTATTGACTTGCCAGACTTTGTTAATTGCCATTGGTCGAATGTTTTAGTGATAGTTTAGTCGTTTTCAGCGACTTGTTCTTTTAATAATTCTACTCTTGCTTGCTTCTTGATGATCACTTGAGCTTTTTCTTGTTGAGATTGAATACCAACGTTGTACTCTTCAACTAAAGCTTTTAAATCTGCTTCTTCAGTGACAAGGCGTTCTTGAGGGGTTGGCATGAAAAATCTGTATGTTTTTACAATATAAATTTAATAGTATCAACTGACAAGTTCGGTCAAGCTGCTTCCAGGGCCGTGACTTTGGTCTTTAAGGTATTGATTTCTGCTGATAGTTCTTGTATCGCTGCTGTTAGTAAAGGTATTAATTTGGATTGATCAACTGATTGGTAGACAGGATTACCATCAGAATCAACTTCATCTTTTGCCCCAATTGTTGCTCCAGAAGTAGGTGCAACTTCTTGGACTTCATGGGCAAAGAAACCGTCACAGATACCTATACTTAAATTATCTTTCCACTTAAACCTCTTAGGTTTTAATGCATTTACTTTAGTAAGACCATCAGTAATTAAGACATCATCTTGCTTTAATCTGTAGTCAGATGTTCCACCATAAGAGACGTTAGATCCGTTAGTTGTAATCGATCCACGGGATGAATAACTACTTCCATCTGCAAACTGTATTTGTGATCTAGTACCTGAAGTATGGCTGTTCCAGAGCATTAGTGGGTTATGACCTCCTGCACCTGTGGCTCGGAAGCAACATGTATTTCCACCAGAAGTTGCTGTTATAGCACTTTCATTAACTAATTGACTTGTGCTCCCGATTGCCAAACGTCCAGTAAGTTCTCCTCCAGTTGAAGTGGTCTCAAACTTCTTAGAGGTGTCGAAATATAATTCTACGGAGCTATTTGCCTGACAAATAATAGAATTTTCGGTTCCATTTGCCGTCCTCAAAACAACATTAGCGTCATTATTAGGGTTATCGGCAGCTATAACCATATCCCCGCCAGTATCATGCTTTATCCACGAATAATCACTACCAGCCCAGTCACCGTTTGAATCTCCATCAAAATAAATAGCAGCACCACCAGCATCAAGTGAACCTATATGTAAAGCCTTTTCACCATTTCCTTCAATAAAACCACTACCACAACGCATCTGGCCACTAATGTTGACACCTGCACTCGAAGTTTCCAGTTTTTTAGAGCCGTCGTAATATAGCTCTACATCTGAATCTGCACCGCACCAGATAGAATCTTCTCCTGCTTTTGCTTGGAGTATTAGATTTCCGCTAGCGGTCTGTAGATAAAGGTACTGACCAGATCCAGAAGCTTTAATATAGTTATGGCTTCCATTGTGGCCCATCCACATATCTTCGCCCGCCCCAAAATAAAGATAGGAAGAGTCACCCATTCTTGCGCCACTCGAAGTAGTGCGAAATTTCTCGGCGTTGTCATACATCAATTGAACTGAACTATTTGCTGCGGAATACAGCATTGTCTCAGTCTGAGCTTCGTTATATAAAGCTACGGCTCCACCTCGTAGTCGTAAGGTGCCAGAAGAACTTATTTTTAAATCACCAGTATTATTATCGATCATCGTGTTGGTCCCGTCATGGAACACTTCGCAGTCTCCGCCACTACCAAGTCGTATTTTATGATCATCGTCCATGTCTAGATGATCTTCTACTGCTATTCCCGTTGAGGTGGTTCTTAGCTTTCTACCATTATCGTAATAGAGTTCTGCGGCTCCGTCTTCAGTACCTTGGAAGTAATATTCATTCTTACCAGAAGCAGTCATTAACTGAATAAGATCACTTCTTATTTGTAGTTTGTCTCCAGAGTCATTAATGATTGACTGCGTTCCGTCATGGAAGATGCTTAGATCCGTTCCCGTCCCAAACATGGCTTTACCGTTATCAGTTAGCCATAGATGCGAATTAGCTCCTTGAGGTAACTTGACTCCATTGGAGTAAGTCTCAAGCATTTTTACGTTGTCGTAATGAAGTTCGACATTCCCATTCTGATCAGCATGAATTAGTGCTTCATTATTAGCAGCATTATTAATTCTTAAACCGCTAGTTTGTACAATTAAGTAGCCAGTACCCGAATCATTTATATATGAGTCGCTCCCATCATGGTAAAGGGCTAGATCCCCACTACCACCGAAATAAACTTGATTACTATCAGGAATATATAAATTTCCATTACCATCAAATTGTGGACTTTCAGCGTCTGTATGAGTACCTTGTTTAATTATTAAATTACCAGTCTTATAATTAATAACATTGTTGCTTCCATTATGTTGAATCTCTAGGTCTTCACTATCTCCGAATCTAAGACAATCAGTATCTCCAAGAAATACATTATCTTGAACAAACAAATCATCAGTTATAGTTAAATCACCAGTAATAGTCGCTCCAGCACTAGTTGTTTCAAGCTTCTTACTGTTGTCGTAATAAATTTCTACCGCCCCGTTTTCAAACGCACCTATCATGGATTCGCTTGCTGTACTTCTAAAGCGAATTGTTGATCCCTTTAATCGTAAATCCCCCGTACCACTATCTTCTACATACGAGTGACTTCCGTCGTGAAATAGTTTAAGGTCATTCGATGCACCGAGATATATCTTTTGATCATCAGCAGAATTTAAAAGTAAATCTGTTGTAGCTACTATATTTCCAGTAACTGATATACCACTACTTGTAGTCTCAAACTTCTTTGAATTGTCGTAATAGAGTTCTACACTTCCATTACCAGTAGCTTTAACATGGGTTTCCCAAGCTCCAGAAGTATAGTTCTGGATATAAAGAGAATCACTATCGCCAGCAAGTAATCTATAATGATCATTATTATCATCTCCTTCATCTGCTATTAAAGAAACAATTGCATTACCACCTTCACTACCATAAACTTTTATCCCTTCACCATAAGTTTCAAGCTTCTTAACGTTGTCGTAATAGAGTTCAACGCTCCCGTCTACAATAGCCTTAACCATTAACTCATTACCAGTACTCGTTAGTCGTATATCTTCAGTTGATTTAACGCCTAAGTGTCCAGTGTCATTTACAATAAAGCTATCACTTGAGGAATGATGATATATCTGAAAATCTTGGCTACTACCTAATTTGATACGTTCATCATCATTACCACGTAACTCCCCAGTAAATTTTACTCCTGAACTCAATGTCTCAAACTTGGTTGTGCCGTCATATTTCAGTAAGTTAGCCCCATCTGCGGCTGCTTTAAATAACCATTCACTTCCATCAGCGTTATAAACAGCAAATTCATTAGTAAAAAATCTTAAAGCTCCTGTACCAGTATCTTTAATGTATGAGTTTGACCCATCGTGAAATAGTTCTAGGTCATTCCCCGTCCCGAAACGGACTTTCACATTGTCGTTGAAATCTAAACCTGACGCACCACCAACAGATCCACTTCCACCAATCTCCTTAACCGTTCCAGAATCATTGACATAAAGTTTCTTCGCCGAGGTGTCAATTGCAACCTCACCGTTGGAAATATCACTCGTTGATGGAGTGCTAGTTCCTCTCTTTAACTTAATTGTGTTAGCCATTAGAAGTCCCTCCTATTTGTAATTTTAGTTAGAAGGTTCCTCCATCAAGATCGAAACCTGAAACCGATCCATTCTCTAAGAATGTAACCAGATCAGACAAAGCAACCTGAACCATTGTTCCTGCATCATTAACGACTAAACGATCAGCAGCAGCAAGAGTTGTTGAAGTTGCAGATGTATCACCATCAACAATACTTAATTCGGCTGCTGTAGAAGTACAGCCATCAAGCATATTTATCTCTGCTGCTGTAGCTGTGACTCCATCAAGGATATTTAATTCACTAACAGTCGAAGTAATACCATCTAAAGCATTTAATTCTGCGACAGTTGCTGTAATTCCATCAAGTGCATTTATTTCTGCTGCCGTTGCTGTTAAGCCTAGATTTGTTAAAGCTCCTGCTGCTGTACTTGCACCCGTTCCACCATGAGCAACCGCTACATCAGTTGCCGCCCAAACACCTGTCCCGATTGTTCCAACAGAAGTTAAAGAACTACCGACAACAGTTGAACCTAAGCCAGTTTTTGTTACAACATCAACTCCATCAATTCTGTATTTAAGACCTGAACCTGCGGCTTCAATACTTTGGTTTGAAGTCCAGCAATCTGTAGCGTTTAACCAATTCCAAGTCTTGTCACCATCTCCTGAGTCAATCGTTATTCCACCACCATCTGCTGCTGCATCATTTGCTGCACCTTTAGCAAGCTCTAAGTTCTTATCAGCAATCGTTGTTGTGGTGCTGTTAACGGTAGTGGTCGTACCAGAGACAGTTAAGTTTCCACTTACAATTAAATTCTGAGCACAAGTGAATGTTGGAACGGTTGCACTACTTAAATCAACTGTTCCTGTATATGTTTTGTTACCTGAAACTGTTTGGTTCGTTGAAAGAGTGTTGTAATATCCATCGCCACCAACTGCTTCAATAGCTGTAGCCGAACCGCCAGCACCACCTGTACCCGTTCCGTAGTACAGAATATTGGTGCCTTCTGCATAAGCTAATTCTGCATTTTCAAGACTGGTAGGTGCTGAACTTCCAGTGCTTCTTTTGATTCTGATCGTGTTAGCCACTAGAAGTTACCTCCGTCTGTAAGTGTGCTGGCTGTCCATGTACTATCTGCCTTATAAGAGCCAGAAGCACTGTCATAATAAATTATACTTTTATTTACCCTATTTGTATCGGTAAGACCAACTCCACTAGATGCAAAGCTAGGTCCTTGTGGTCCCTGAGTGGCAACCTCTATGACTGAACTATTGTCTTCATCAATAGTTACAGTGTTTTTGCTGGTTGTGATATTGACTGTGGTCATGCAGTGTATCCTTCATCCATATAAATAGTACCTTCTATCCAGTATTCTTTCAGCCCCGATGGATTTGTTAATAGCACATCATATTTATATTCATCAGCCGTAAGCGTTGCCGTTTGAGTGTCTGTCAATGTCCAATCAAATGCTCCACCTGACGCATTTGTGACGGAAACAGTTGCGTCAGCCGCTTTCGTGCTACGTCCAGAATCCCAAATCTGCGAAGCTAAAGTGTAACCCGTCAAATTAACGGCACTCCCTCCCGAATCTTTTAACGTGACAGAAAAAGTATGATCTGATCTTCGCTGGATCGTTAGGTCATATGTGTCAGGTGCAATTGCCATGATTAACTATATGGACTTGTCCCTAGAATAGCTGTATTCCATTGACTTTTTAAAGCATCTGTATCAGAAGCAGAAGCAATTGCTGAATCTGCTGGTGCATCTCTTAATGCTTGTTTCTTGCTGACAATTGCAGAAGTATCGGAACCAGCCTCTTGCGCTCTTTGAAATTCAACATCTAACTCTTGCAGTTTCGGTCCTCTTGCCTCACGTATTCTTGTCTTATGGATTTCTCTGGCTTTAGCCATGTCAACACCGAATCCCATGATTAGTTACTCCGAATAAGTCCAAGCATTCCGAAATGATCGGTCTGTAGGGACATCTGATTTATCAATAATATAAGAAGTTACACCATCAGGGATGGCTTTTTTCTTTGCATCATCAATATCAGAACCTACTGGATAAGTAATATTAAGCCCTCCGCTTTCTGGGTCTGTCCAAACAATAACTTTCGTAGTGAACTCAGCCATAATTAAACACCAAAGGCAACAACGGAAACGTACTGAACATCTTGCGTATTTCTGTTAGCAGGATGAATAACAACCAGTCTTGTAGTGCCAGTACCAGGAGCCGTTATTGTCCCACTTCCAAATGCGGTTTGTGCTGTTCCGTTTGTATGAATCATACAGAAGCAATCACTTCCATTAACTGAACCATCATTACAACAACTAGCTACAACTGAATAACCATTAGCACTAGAAAAATCATTATTCCAGTTCACTGTATAATCTCCTGTCCCATGATCCGTAATGCTGCTGACATTGAAACTAGCTCGATCTCCAAAGGCAACATCATGTCCTCCACTAAAAGAAGTCCAACCGCCTGCAAATTGACCAATCTCCACTCCAGAAGAATTTTGAATTGTGGGTGCGCCTGACCCACTCTTGTTTTTAACAGTGCCTACAACAATAGTACTCATGGCCTAGTATTTTCTGTTTTTACTTTAGCAATAGCCATATCAAATTACTGAACTACAGTCCAAGTTGATCCTGATCCTACTGTCACTGTTACACCCGCAGCAGTTGTGATTGGTCCAAAAGTGCCTGCATTTGTATTGTCTGGAATTGTATAATTATGAGTCACCTCTTTTCCATTCTCCCAAAACATAGCATTTAAACCATTATTACCTCCTGTTGCTCCTGTTCCAGCACCAACATTTCGCCAAGTACCATTCGTATAAGCTTCAACTTCGTGAGTACTGCTGTTATAACGTATATCTCCATTGGTTGCGCTTCCTGGCCTTTGGGCCGTAGTTCCTGACGGCAACTGAATCGAACCAGTTGAACTAAAGATAACTTCACCTGTAAAAGTACATCCAGCTAATAAAGCAAGACCTAAGTTTGTCGCATTAGTTGAACCAATGGTGATCCAGCCGTTGTTAGCTGCGTTCCTCATCTTCAAGAGATTATTGGAAGTATCTGCCCACAGCATATAAGCCTGAGTTGTTGAAGGCTCAGACGAAGCAGAGTTATTTGAAATAATCGCAGCGAGAGCATTGTTGATGTCTCCACGCACGCTACTCCCTGAACTGTTGGCAATTACATAGTCGTGAGTTGAAATTTTCCTACCTCCAATTTATTAGTATTCTAAGCCCCTCGACCATATCCTACCGCAGTCCAAGTAAAATTCTTGTTAATCGCTGTCGCTGAAGAGTTCCTAATCGTGATAGTAAATTGAGATCCTGTTACCGTTCCCATGTCGATGTAATCACCAGTAGATAAACCAAAGACATTAACAGCGACACTAGGAAGATAAGCTGTTGTACTTCCTCCTAAATCTGCTGTTCCTGTCCAAAAAGGCTTCGTAAATGAAATTGTTTTAGCACCTGCACCACTAGCAATTAATCCTGTACTCTGTTCACTTCTAACATCAAATCGTGCTTCATAGCCTAACCTGTCTACTAAAATATTCTCAGTCGTATCAGTACTTGTAAGATCTGATTTGAATTGAAAAGCTCTACCGCTAAATATTCCATTTTTTAGAACGACCCACGGACCCCAACTAGGAGAACTGCTTGGATTGTCGTCAGTTGTACGGATAGATAAAGTAGCATTTACATTGTCAATAATATCTCCATCCCAATCACTTCTCGCATCAACATCAGGCCATGAATCCATTTCGTCGCCTGGTTTGTTTCCTCTTGCTACAAAATACCTCTTAACATCTAAAGCAAAGACACCTCCTATGTCCAACGTATCCTCAAATTGATATGTACCAGAACTATTAGCCGAAGTTAGTCGTAAAGCATCATTATCAGAATCATATACTGTTCCTGTCTTCGTACCTGTAAATGGTGTAGGACTAATTTGGTCTTCTCTTTGGTTTTTAACTAACAGAGTGTCTGCTTTTAATGCAGGTGTTTGAATAACAATACTGGCTGCATTTACACTAAATTTGCCCGCCGAATCCATGAATTTTGCAAGTATTTCTCCAGCAAGTTTTGGGATAACTACTTCTGTCGCTATACCCGACACAGAATTAATCAAGTCAACACTATTACTCCAAGTACCCGTTCCATCAGTCAAACTCGAATGTCTAATATAGACACTTCCTCCTACTTTTACGTCAAGATCAGTTGCCTGATCCCATCTTAATCTTCCTGAATTTGGACTTATATCTTCAAACGTTAGATTAGTAACATCGGCTGGAGGCTCACTTTTACCTTTAACAGTATAATCTTCTTCAACAATAGGACTTAAGAAACCCAAGTGATTTGATGCTTGAATTTCTACTTTTAACCTACCTGCTTTTAAACTATCTATCCGAAGAGAAGAATCCCTAGTTGTTGCTTCAAGCCAGTTATTATCATTTAACTGATAATTAACTCGATATAAGCTAGTTGCATCGGATGAACTCCAATCTACTTCGACGGCTGTTTTTACATTTGTGCCATCTTGATATAAATGTTCATCAAAAGTTATGTTTTCAACCGCAGAAGGAACCGCACTTAAATTACTAATATCAGGGATAGAAAGTTCTTGATCTCTATCAACTGCATCATAAATAGAACTGTTATGAATAAGAGCAGTGACACCGTATTTTTCATTACCATCCTCGGATATACTTATAACCCTAAATTGTTGATATTTAATATCATCTGTTTCTACCATCCAAACACCTTGTACTTGAGGTGTTTCTGATAATGCACTTGCAAGTGTTATCTGTTTTCCCACGATGCTAGTTACATTTTTCTTTTCGACTAAACCAGAAGGAAGAAGAACAGAACAAATAGGATTATCCCACGCGCCGCTTAAATCAGAATCACTATCAACAGTAAATACAGTAGTAGAAGTAACAGATGAAATCCTTCCTCCTCTTCTTTTTCCACTTTTCACTGGATCTGCAATATCTATTATCATCCCTGGAGATAATATAATTCCACTATCTATTGCAACGCTGAAAGTAACGGTTTCAGTTAAATTTTGCTCGCTTAGTAATAACCAATCACCAAACCTATGAGCTTGACCTTGTGAATAACAACCAACTGCTTTTGTTGTCTTATTTATAATTCCATATCTACTAATTCCATCAGCATCCTCTACATATTCATGCTGAACTTCTCCTAGCAAATTATAGTCTTGCCATGCAACTGTGGCTGTTGTATGCCTAGCTTTTTGGGACGACCCACTGTAAGTAAAGATACCGTCAATAACATTAGAAGGATTCAAAACATATTGACTATCCCCTGGACTATCTTGGTTAAGTACTAACGAGCCAGCACCGTAATAACTCATTCCTCTAAAAGCAGAAGAAAGATCATTAATCGCATCAAAGACTTCTGATCTTGAGTTCATATATAAATTCAAAGAGAACCGTGGTTCATTTCCTCCTTGTCCATTAGGAACAAGTTCGTTGCAATACTTTGAAACCGTGTAAAAATCCCACTTATCTAAAGAAGCCTCTGGAATGTTTGCCCCGTAGCGGCTGTTTGTCATCAAATCCCATAACGCCCAAGCTGGATCTGCACACCATTCGGCAGCTTTAAACGATCCATTCCAAATGCCTGAATAGGTGACTCTTCCTGTACTTGAATTAACGGAAGCATTAGAAGGGAGTGATATTTTTAATCCTTTTACTAAATATCGTCTTTGAGGAATCCCACTAAAATTCCTTGAATCAAATCTTAAATAACATAATGCTGAATTAGGGTATCTAAATTTATCATCAATAATTTCTGTATAACTTGCCCAGTTTGTAACTGTCTGATTTTTACTTGATTGATTATCTGCTGTAACTCTTACAACCTTAACATCAACAGGAAAAGCCCCGTTTAAATTAATCATATAGTCACGCTGATATGCGTTACTACTTTTACCATTAAAATGACATTCTTGAACTGGATTAAATCCACCTCCATTGTATTGAAGTTGTATTTGTAAGTGAACAGAATTACCTACAATATCGCCGTCGTCTTCAAATTTCTGTAAGCTCGGTAAACTTAAGGTAACTCTCACTCTATCTGTTGTTGTGTCCGTTATCTGTCTTGTAAGTGAAGTCGCTTTTGTGACAGGAAGTCCAACATTTACTTCTCTTTGACTTCCTATTGATCGACTAATATAACTTTGTCCCTGTGTTCCTGTTTTAAAGTCAATAGAATAACCAGTAAAGTTAGCTATTCCACTGCTACTTGCAATAGGAGTTCCATCTAAATAAATACCTTTTTCATTGTTAATAACTCCTGAAGTGTCAACAATTCCTTCAATTGGACCTTCTGCTATTAAATCAATAACTTCTACTCGTTGAAAACTTTGAAGAGTATCATCTGCTTCTGTTGGAGTATGAGTCCTTCCACCACCACCGCCGCTTTTTCTACCACCACCAGAGCCACGTATTCCAGTTCCAAGACCTGAATTATGGACTCTTATATTTTCAGCAATAAACGTATGTTGATTCTCAACAGTTAAGTTATAAACAGTCTCTAATCCTATTTTCTTCTTTGATAAAAATGGAACTAAATGATTATTTTGATTGACAACACAATCATCCTTTTCAAGGGTTCCAACGCAAACAAAAGCATTGAATTGATTTAAAACCCAATGATTTGGTGTTGCTACAAAAGAATCACCACCCCAAAATTGATAATCCCAAACCTCTTCTCCTTCATGTCGATGAACCTTTGAAACTTTCGCTTCATGTACTTTCCCTTGGTCGTCAAAACTAAGGACGACATCACCTTCCTTAATTTCATTAATAGGTTTGTAACCATTAGGGATAGAGACCCGTGTGCTTCCTGAAAAGCATCCACCACCAGAGCCAGCAATAAAAGGTTTGCTCATGCGTCAAATGTATCTAGGCCCGCACTTAAAACAGCACTTCCAACAAAACATTTTCCATAAATAATCGGAACTGGCCCACCTTGGCCTGTTGTTTGTTCAATTCCACTAAATGAATAACTCTGCAACTTCCTACTATCTGGAGGCTCTTTCGGTACAGGAGTCAACATTTCAGAGATACCACCAAGCATTAAAGCAACACCCATATATCCAACCATCTTTCCAATTGAAGCCCCAAAGATAGTTGCACCGCCAAAGCCAGCCGCAAAACCTCCTGCTAGTCCACCTGTTGCTAGTACAGCCCCAACCATTAACGCGCCTGTTACAAAACGACCAAAACCACCTGAACCTGCAAGGACAGGAGTGACATGAAAAATCTCTTTTTCACTCCAAGGGTATAAAAGATTTTCAATATTATCTTCTCCTACTTCTTCTTCACCTAACAAAACCTTGTAAACAATTCCATCATCACCACTATCAATAAACCATTTATCAAGTCCAGCAAAATTTGCACATAAAGCTTTTATTGCCTCAGCAGCATTAAAAACATCAAGTTCAAAGGTTCCTTGACCTCCTAATCGTTCTTTTAAAGCCCCGTAAACCTTAACGACTTTCATGCCTTAATACCTTTGCCGTCATCTTATGATAATAGCCTCCCCACTTATAAACATCACGACTTGATAAACGGTTGGTTACGTGGTGAAGAATTACATTTGCCCCTAGATAGATAGCAGCATGATTTGGAACGGGACTTTCTATATTCATCAAAATAATATCCCCGTATTGGATTCCTTCTAGTTGAATTTCTCTCATTCCTTCTTTCTCAAAATTATCAAGGTAAAGATTTTCTCCCTTATGCCACCAATCATCTTGCCTATTGTATTCACTCATCTCAATACCTAATTCACCTTTATACCAATCTTTCCAAAGGGTATAACAGTCAACAATTCCATGTGCCCATTGACGACCTACATAAGGAAGCTTGAAGCCTGACGGTTCATAATATCCCCATTTTTCAGTGTTTGGATTAACAATAAACCAAGGCAAATTACTCCTTTCACATGCAACCTTATCTGCTTCACTAGGGTTTTGATTCGTTGTTGGATGTGAATGAATAACCCCTACGATTTCGCCTTGCTTTTCACATTTTAAATAATCAGAAGGATCAAGACAAAAATGGAGTTCGGGTTCTTCTGCTTGGTTCTTGCAACGAAAATATCTTTCTCGACCTTTTACGATATGAACAAGACCAACACTTTCTCTCGGACTATCCTCTTTAGCATGATCTAAAGCTTGTTTCTTTACGTCCTCACTTATCTTCATCTAATTTTTCCAGCACTAGGGAACGATCCAAAAGGCAATTCTCCGTTCGTGCCAAACCGAAGCTTACAACTTGATAATTTCTTACCACAACGGTCTGTAGCAAGTGAGCCTGTGGACTTATCATCTATATCCCAATAGTTACTGCCTGTATAACTGCACTCAGAACTGCGATAAGCCCATTGGCATACATTGGCTACTATTTGCCTTCTAGGAACATATTGACCTGCTAAATCAAATTTTGAAGCCAATTCAAACTTAACAACCTCCCTGTTCTCAGTATCCTTTCTATCTATGTACCAGATTTCAATAGGCCATTGAGCATGGGGATCAGCAGCACTTTCACCATCTAAGAATTTCTTCAACGTGCGTATGCGTCTTACTTCTGCACCCGTTAAATCGTTATAAGGAGTAGTATCATTAACATCAAGCATTAAAGCTGTAATCAGTCCATCTGTATTTGCAACTGTAAGAGTAGGTCTAGGCAATGAGCCAGTGGAAGTTTTCTCGAAACCATCCGCTTCTATAGCAAAACTACTGTATAAATTACCGTCCCAAGTAATTCCTCCTGTTAAAGCTGCATTACAACCATTATGCCAACGAGTAATATTTGAACTTCCATGTAAATCATTATTAAGTCGTAACTCAAAAAGTTCAATAATTGCACTAGGAGCAAGAACAGATAAATCAGCATAAACACTACTTATGGCCTTCCACGTAACTGAATTATCTACAACCTCAACACCTATATCTGTAGGCCATGCAGGCTCGGATGATCCAGTGGTTCCTGCAGATATACATTTAAAGAATAATCCCGTGACTTGATCTGTAGCCGCCCTTCTAATCGTTCCAACCGAAATTGCTCCCGATGCTGTCCACGCTGCAACTGCCATAACTTAAGGCTCCGCTACTTCCTGAAATGTTGCAGAAATCGTAGCTCTATTTTTATACCCAATAGACTTTGACCATTTTTGACAAATAAATTTAGAAGAACTGCCTTCTCCTGGTGGAGTCCAATCAAAAGAAGCGTTGTCAGCCGCGCGAGCGTCTAAGAATGTTTCGATTGTGTCTGAGTCTGTCTCGCTAATATTGCTCCATTTGGGTGCATAAGATTTTAGATTTTGATTAAGGCCAAAGACTGTTCTCATCGAATAGCCGTCACCAAATTGAACTTCACGAACATTAGGTGAACTTGATTTTCTAAGTCCGTAACTCGGAGTGATTGCAGGGAATGTTGCCATAAATTAAGCCGCCAATAAGCCTCCTGGCCTACGCTGACGTACCAGTTCGGCCTGAATTGCACTTGCTAACATGTTACCTAATTCTCTTCCTTGTTCCTCATTTCCTTCTACAGAACTACCAGAAGCATCCACGTTGACAACAACAGAAGTCGAACCGCCTAGCTGATTATTTGGAGTGACAGTTCCGCTAGAGTTTGGAGTAAATAATTCTGGGCCTCTTTCTCCTACTAAATAAGATCCTCCTCTTCTGGCTGGCCCTCCAGTTGCTAGTTTTCCGCTAATACCAAAAGATCCTTCTGGTAGCTTGAGAGGGATTCCCGTTCCCTCAAAGCCAGGTGCCATTGGTGGTGGTGGAGTAAAACCTCCTCCTCCTTTAGCTGGCCCAAACATATTTCCTAAGCCAGCAGAAAACGAGTTCATTAACGGTGCAATAATCGCTTGCCTAATAGCAATCCGAGTCATATCAGCAATAATTGATCTTGCAAATTCAGAGAATGACAGCTTTCCAGTTTGAACAAAACGAACCAAAGCGTCTTCCATGCCTCGGAAAGATTTGATTACTATGTCGCCGACTTGACCCCCGAAATCATTCACGGTCTTGCCATATTGCTGCATTTTCTTGGCGAATGACTCTTGGAATTGAGCAGAAGTTTGCGCTGTTATATCTCTCAACGCACCCATCGCCTCGCTTGCTTTTTGAATTTTCTCAGCCGCTAATTCTGCTGGAATTTCAATCAATCGTTCATTTAACTTTTCTATTTCCTCCCGTGCTGTTCTAACTTCTTTCCCTAGCCTTTGATTTCCTCTTTTCGCCATGCCTGTGGCATTTGCCATTCGTTCTTCTAGCTTGGCAATAGTTAACTCTTTGACGCTAATAGCCGCCTTTATCGCTGCTGTGTCTGTCCCTTTTAGAACGTCATTAAACTCTTCGGCATCTCTTTTATTCTGAACGAAGGCATTACCAGCCGCCGCTATTCCTATCGTTAAAGCAGTTAATCCTAAAGCAATCGGACCAAAAGCTGCCTTAGTTAATCCAAGAGCAGGAATGAACTTGCGTAATAAGAAGATCCTAAAAGCTCGATAAATATTAAATAACTTCCAAAGGGCAGGCACACCAATCCCCACAGCAGTCGTAACAGCAGCAAAGGCAACAGCCGTAGCTTTTACTGGATCAGGTAAATCTTGCACCCCTCGAACTAAAGCGGTTAGAGCCTGAGTGACCGCCACTGTTGCAGGGACCAAATATTCACCCAGTTCAACGCTTAAATCACTAATTGCGTTTTGCAAGTTCTTGAATTGCTGCTCAGGCGACTCTTTCATCAAACTCGCGATACTCGCTCCGCCGTCTTGTTCGATCTTCCTTAACGCATTAATAACAACTTCACTTGTAATTTTTCCTTCTGAAGCAAGCTTCTTGATTTGACCAACGGGCTTACCCATTTCCTTTGCAATCGCCTGAGTCAAAATTGGTAGTTGCTCCGCAATCGACCTATATTCATCCCCTTGCAAACGGCCAGAACCTAACGCTTGCGATAACTGCAAGAACGCTCCAGATGCTTGTTGTGCGCTAACTCCTGCAAGTTTCGTTGCAACATTGAAACCCATATAAGTGGTTTCAATCTCTTTTAACGTCACGCCTATAGGTCTTAAACGCCCATAAATATCTGTAATACCGCTTAACGCTTCTGTTTGACTTAAGCCGAATTTATCGGCGGCTCTTGCGGCTAATTGCTGCGCTGCTGAGTTCTCACCATATTCCTTTGATAATAATCTCAATCTGATCTGAGTTTGCTTAAAAGTTGCGGCCATGTTGGTCATGCGCCGTCCTGTTTCAACTAAAGCTAGTTTTGTTAATACACCTTGAAGACCGCCAAAACTTTTTTGCGCTTTTAAATTTTGCTTTACTAAATTCCCTGTAGCGTTACTTAATTCGCGAAGTTTCCTGATCGCATCCCGCGCGTCAACTTTAAATTTTACTAATGATTCAGCCATGCAAAGATTCTAGCTTGATCGCTTCTCGTAGTCAGATTTTAACTCGTAATAAGCCGCAAAAGCTATTAATTCCGCTTCAGTTATTTCATTACGCAACCTTCCAACAGTCATTCCTAACTCTGTCGCCAAGAAAAACTCAAAGAACAACCATTCGTCTTCTTCTAAAGCTTTTTTATTTCGCCAATCTCTGCTCCTTCTTCTAATCCGTTTAAGAACAATTCAATCTCATTTAAAACTTTCTCAGGTAATTCTCTTTGCAATTTAATTGCATCGCCTGGAGAAAAAGCTTTGGTTCCATCTTCTAATTCTGCTTTGATGCAAAGAAGTTGGGTGCTTGCTTTTAAGGCATCATCACCCGCCGACTTCATCGACAAGACACGATCAGCACGGGTAATTGCTTTAAAGTAAAGGTCAACAACGTGATCCCCTTTCTCGTTTGTTAATTCAAACTTACGGCGATCATTCAGGTCAAAAGCACCGCAGAGCAAATCAACGGTGCGATTTTTATTCGCAGACATAAAAAATTCAGGTCAGGTTCTTAGATTCTACGCTGCGCTAGTAATTGCGCCACTGGTCTGGAAGTTAGCGGTGACTTTTGTTAAGTCGCCAATTGCTGTCGATGTACTCATTCCAGTAACAATTCCTGAGAAGCTCCACTTCTTAGATCCAGAAGTGTCAATGTAAAGCTCGAATTGAGCATCAGCAGCATCTTCAGTAACTAAAGCCTCATCAAGTAGGTTTTTTGTTTCGTTACCTGAAGCGGCTGAATAGTTAAATTCAATAGAACCAGTTCCAGAGACTAAAGACCCAACAAAAGATCTTGCGGTGTCTCCATGTGCTGTTGTATCAAGAACATCTTTCGAGATGTCAAGACTCCATGCTGTTGTTTGTGCGACAGCTTCGGTTGTTCCAGCAGAGTTCTTAAATTTTACAGAACCCTCTTCTCCTCTATAAAGAGCCATTTAATTAAAAAGGAATGATGTGTAAAGTTTAGCCCTTATCGGACTTATCTACAGTTTTAACCTCGCAATTCTTTTTTTGATCCAAATATTGCTGACAGCGCGGATCCCATAATGCAGGATTACGTTTTCCCTTCACCGCTTCAACTGCGTCAAGTTGTTCTTCTGTTAGATGGGGCATCAAAGTTCCTCAATTACTTCAAATGTTACTCGCACCTGCGTCTGAAAGTAACCTTCAGGAGATGGAGACGACATAACTTCAGGCCCAATAGGAGGATCGAAGTAAACGCCTGAAATATTAATCCTGTTATACAAGTCTCGAACACGCTTACCAATCACATAGTTGTCACCCGCGCCTTGACCTCTAGGAGTAAAGATATTAACGGACATTAAACCCGTTAAAGCATTACTTGAACCTGATGTCCCTCCTTGCGTGATATAGCTACTACTACTAAAACTCATTGAACATTGACACCAACTTTTGTTAGGAGTCGGGATAGCAGGAACATTATTGAAAACAACTGTTACAGGTGGAGTTCCTGTTTCAAGCTCATTTTTCAAACGGCTTTCAATCGTAGAACGAACGGTGTTTAGATTAGTAGCAGCCATTTAATTCGTTTTCTTTATGAATTGTTCCCAGTTGTAATCTATATACTTTTGCATCCCTTTTGCTATTCCTTCAACCCAAGGCGGTGGATTTTGTGAGCTACCTGTTGTTCCTGAAGCAACCCATGAAGCTGGTCGTGCCGTTCCATAACAAATCGGCTCTGCATATTCCATGTTGTTTGTAATTGTATAGACCGTATCTAATGAATGTTTTTTAGTTACGTCATAATTTGCCTTCGGTCCTGTTCTAACAATTCTCACCGCATTAGTTGAAGCGTCTGTAATCATTCGCGGCGGTGAAGTATCTCCATATTGTTTGTTTTTACCTGCGTCAATAGGATTTGATGGATTTCCTGCCCCTTTTGATATTTGCCATGATGCTCTAAGCCTCCCAGTATCAACAGGTGTTCCAACTTTTAAACGAGCGTCAGATTCTAAAACAGCACTTTGCAACAGAGCTTCCAAAAGCCCCTCAACTTTTTTCGGGATTTCTTCTGGCTTCCACTGCTCCGTCATGCTCTTAAAAACAATTCATAGCTCAAGTCTATCCCCGCTTGAGAAACAGTCTTAACGTTAATAATTTGATAAGTAACACCGCCGTAAGCAATTCGATCAAAAGTAGTTGGAACATTACTTAAGCTGTTCGCCGCAACCATACATTTACGATCATCAGCTTGAACTAAATCGCTTACCTCCCGATTGTTAACGTCTGTAAAGACACCTTTAACCGTTGTATCTGTAGAAGAATCTCTGACCTTTCCTGTGGTCGCATTATATGAACCTGTCGAGACACGTTGATAAGTAACATCAACCCCAAAGCCAGGGATTTGATTTACTTTCTCAATTACTTTCTTTAGGTCACTAGCAAAAGACATTACAAACGATATGCAACAACTTGGCCGCTTGCCAATGTGATACTTGTAATGACCATGCCTTCGATTTCTGTTCCTGCTTTCATCGTGATCCCATTAATTGTTGAAGATCCGTTTTCAGTAAGATCACTCGAAACAAAAGTGCAAGACGCATCTGCTAAAGCATGAACTTTTCCAAAACGTCCTGTATGTGCGTTTGTGTCAGTGATGATTGTTGCTGCTGGATAAATCATGGTTAGCTGCGTTTTACTGCAATGTTACTTGGTCCACTTATTCTAAGCCCTAAGAAATAGCGTTCGACAATAGGAGGAATATTATTAAACCAAACAGGGCCAAAACGATAAGGCTCAACGGCTATACCACCAACCCCGACACGTTGATAAGCTTCCAAGCCTGTAAGATTCAAAGCTTCCTTATTATTGTTTAAATAACAAGCCAAAACAGCTTGCGCTTTTTTTAATTGCTCTGGGATGTCAGTATCACCAAAAAAGTCCTCAACAATTCGGAACGGGAAGCCAGTGGCATACGTGTTGATATAGGTATCGGGCTTTCTTACCCCTGACCTCGGCCATTGCATTGCTTGAGTGTCATTAACTCTCGCACCCAAAAACCTTTCACGATCAATCCGTTGGGCAGCCGTATATAAAGCTCTATTTTTTTGATCTGTGCTTGTTTTGGTTGAATCATCCCAAGCCAAGATGTCCTCGTCTTGAACGAAGCCATCAATATATTCATTTGCTTGCGTCAAGGTGATGTAGCTATTTGCGGTCGCTGCTCCCACCGTTGCCACTATCGAGATCGCCATAAGTCTTCGGCTTAGGTTTGGATTTACGTTTTGTCTTTGGCTTAGTTTTTTCTACCAAAGGAGCAGGGGCCGCCAAAGCGGCCTCCCTTTCCCTTAGTCGCCTAAAAGCGAACAAGCCCATTAGCTTGCTGCACCTTTTACAACGTTGTAGTTCAAAACAATCGCCTCGCTCAACGCACCGCCTGAAACATTTCCGACAGTAACTTTGAAAGAGCCAGCAGCGATTGCTGAAGCTTGAACAACATACGCTCCTGCTGTCCCTGTGTTGGCATGGTTAACGATAACTGTGTCAGTTGCCGCAACCTTGTCATTAGTCACAGTGAAAGTTGCTTCAGCCCCATCGGCTAAAGCAGCGTTATTCAGTGTGACCTGACCGCTTGTTGTGTTAAGCGTTACACCTGTTCCCTTGTTTGTGGCTTGTGTTACGGCTCCGCCTGAAACGTAACCAATCGCCTTGCCGCCTACGGCTTCAAATACGGATGTCATTTGTTAATACCCCTTAATCGTAGTTAGAGACTACGGTAGCGCGAGCTATACCGAGGTTCTTGTTTTCGTACACGGCTGACCAGTTTGCAACAGTTTGTAGCTGCGCGACTGTCGGATTCGTTTGTGTCACCGCCCATTTACTACCAACAGGATGATAGCAATAGTGAGCGTCGTAACTGATCGCATCAGACTTAGCCAAGATGTCTCTATCTTGCTCAATGTCTAACGCTTGCATTTCGCCACTACCTACAGCACCAGGCTGGAAGAAGTACGCGGCATATTCCTGACTTGAGCCGCTACCTGTTTTAGTTACATCATCTGAAACCAATACATTCAAGCCGCAGAAGGTAGGAACTTTGTCGTCACCACCATAAGCATTAGCCATTGATCCGCCTGACTGAGTTGTGGTTGTACCACGGGCGTCAGCAGTAGAAACGTAATCAATTAACTTGCGCTCAACCAAGTCGTAATAAGTGTTGCTATGTATTGCAACAGCAGTCAACTTGTCGCCTTGCTCACCAAATTTTGCTCTGGCAGCCGCAACAGTTCTTGGACTTAAAACAGTTGGTGAATCTCCACTTTCTGAATCAACGCACATTGAGAAAAATGCGCTATTTGAATCATTAGCG
>VTLG01011341.1_pt1 | contig 25124 bp, 7 predicted proteins | sample 4694571 | NCBI WGS metagenome assembly VTLG01 (sample SAMN12604809, study PRJNA352737) | marine metagenome | biome: ENVO:00000447; feature: ENVO:00000209|ENVO:00000569|ENVO:01000036; material: ENVO:00002151; isolation source: viral sequences binned using virsorter ...
AATTACTATTTTCTTCATAACTAAATGTAGTGGCAGTTCCTGCAATAGTTGCCTCTGCTGTAGTTGTAGTAAGACCAACTCCAGTGGTCATTGCTTGACCTCTATCTATATCTTCTTGAGTTATCGCATATTTCCTATAACTTTGATATACACCATCAAAATGTCTTTCTTGAAAGAACTGAACAGCATCATCTATAATATCTTCTATTTGCTCATCAGCAACATTAATTTCGAGCACTGGAGCACCCAACTGCCTTTTGCAGTAGTCTATTAATTCCCCACGTGTGCTTGGTTGCGCCATTTATCTACTTTACTAGTATAAGATTATTTAGGAAGGTGCAGAAGAGATGCCACCAATAACTAACACATCTCCTGATACTATTCTATAAACTGATGAACCTGAACCAATTAAAACATCATATACATATCTACCTTCTGATAAAGTTCTAGTAGCAGTAGAACCTAATGATAACCTAAACTCTCCACCTTTAGCACTAGTAAAACCAACTTCAAAAGTTTTTATTGCATGTTGAGATGAACCAATTGCTACACTCTTTGCAAGTTGAGCAGAACCAGTATATCCAGTAAAATCAAAAGCAGTGCCAGATGTGCCAACTACAGTATAGTCAGCATCCAAGTCTGCTCCAGTATTGAGAGTAAGATTGACACCATAGGCTACACCTGAACTGGGGTCAAAAGTAAGAGTGTTTTTAGCCATTAGATAGTGCTTTTAGTAAAGTTTTGATTTCATTAATATCATCCTTTAAAGATTTCAAATCATTCTCCATATTATCTATTCTTTCACTTCCTTGCTTTTTTTTAGAACGAAGTGAAAGATAGTTATTATATTCTGTTGAATCAGTATTCAAGATAGCATTACTATTTTCATCTCTAATAAGATTACTATGACCTTTTACTTTCATATTAAGCAATTGCAATTACTCTTAAATTTTTCACTCTAGGTGGTTGAGCCTGATTAGTACCAGTTCCCACCAATTTAATACTGAAATATCTAAAAGTAGGAAGATCATCAATAGTAAATTCATAGTCATTCCATACTACCTGATCAGGTGTGTATGCTATAACATCTGTCTTAGGAAGAGCTTTATCTGGTAGTCCATCACTTTTAGCTGGATCTATTATCTGTCCTGTTGATAATAGATTATTATATCCAGGGAATGGTTGATAAACTAATTCTTCATTAACACCATCTGAAATTGCATAGAATGCTCTCAGATCATTTGTTAAATTGATATGAGCTTCTAAATGAATTTTAATTCCAGTTGCTCCTGCTTTCAACGTGACTGGTTTGGATGCATAAACAAATGCATTAGGATCATCCTTTAATGTATTAACTCTATTATCTGTAATATAGTTAGTGATTGGTTGATTCAATCTATTAGAAGTAAGGATCATTCCAATTCTATCCAAATCTACCATAGGTGAAACACTATGATCTAACCCTTCAAAACCTAAACTCAAAGTAAATGATTTATTATCAGGAAGAGTTGGTAATGATGTAGTTTCATTAATTCTAGAAGCAATTATTCTAGGACTAGACATATAATTATCACCATTTAAAACAATATTCTCAAATCCTTTATCTTGGAAAGGAGTTTCTGATCCATTTATACTAGATCCTGTAACAGTTCTAATTTGACCTGTTAAAGTAGATCCTGTAGGTGTAATATTTTGAATTATAGGTGTTACTACTTCAAATGGTATATTCTCAGTAGCAAGAATATCAGACCCTCCAGTAGACTTAGTATCATTAAAATGAAGTATTGGAAGACTAGTTCCTACAGATCTATCTACCCCATTACTAGATGTATCTATTTTTACATTATAGTAATCCAATCCTCTTGGATTAGATACTGTAGCATTTGCAAGATTATGATTAGTATTAATTCTTCTTAAAGAAACTCCACCCAATTCATATTTGCTAACAAAATCACCACTACTATGAGATAGAGTTTGAGTAGAATCTACTCCTCTAGTTACACCAGTTAATGTATTTGAACTTACTGCACTATAAGAAAGAATCTCATTTCCTACTTTAATATAACCTAAGTTAGTAGATCCTATACCTACACCCTCAAATTCAGTAAAGTTGGTTCCATCATTAACTACAATAGATCCAGTTGATGTTGAATCATAAGCAGCTGATAATTTAGTTTGAGGAACATCAGATTGAACATCAGTAAAGGTTACTGTATTCTGACTAGAATACATACCATGATTCTTTTGATTAACTTTAAGATGCAATCCATCAGTTACTGTAGATGGATCTCCTGACAACCAAACATTTCCACCAGCAGAGTAATTAAGAACAGTTACACCAGCTCCAGTAACATAGTTAAATGAATTACCAGAAGTAGTTGAAAATTCTCCTTGAACTTGATCAAGGACAAATTCATTAGTTCCAGTAATTGAAGCAATAGAGAACTTAATATCTCTACCTAAAGAAGTTAATCCTACAGTAGAAACACCAACTACATCACCAACAGAATAACCACTACCACCATTAACTACAGTTGCAGCAATAGCAACTCCATTTGTAACAGTGAGATTTAAAGTTCCATTTCTACCACTTCCAGTTTGAGTAACCATAGAAACATGGTTATATGTTTCGCTACCAGAAGAAGGTGTATATCCAACACCAGCATTAGTGATAGTTAAATTACCAGTTGCTGTTCCTGCAGAACCTACATATCTTCCAGTAGCATTACTACCAGTTTGTTGAACAATATTACCTAAAGTTATTCCTGTATCAGAAATAGTGGTATTAAATCCTATTCTAATCTTATTAGAAGAAATTTCAAAAGAATTTTTAAGTAAAGGTGTAATATCATCAGAATAAGTTACCAAAGGAGGATTAACAAAATTAATACTTCCTGTTCTTTCTGTAAATTGTGCTCTATAAAGAGTAAATTTAAGATCTTCCCACTGACTTGGATTCCAAGTCTCTCCATTTTGAGATTTAAATAGAGATCCTAAAGTAGGTTGAGTGCTAACAGTAATTTGTTCTGATTGTGGATTATCTTTTGTTTGTATATCAACTTCACCTACTCTAGAAATCCATGCAGTATAATCACTACTTGTAGATAAAAGAACAAGTGCATAAGATTGTCCACCAGGAAGATAGACTGGAGATGGGAAAGATGCTGTAGTAACCTCAGTGCCATCTTCAGAAACGTTAACATCATCTGGGTCTATTACAATTTCACCAAAAGGTATTATTTCAGTAGTAGGAAGTCCTAACTTCATAGTTCTCAATTGTGCTCTAACAGGCACAAACTCATCCTTAGTTCCAAAGTAAAGATCTAGTTTAGTAACATAAATTCCACCAGATTGACCAACAAAGAATGATTGAGCTAAAGGATCTTCTTGCCCAAAATCACAATCAGGATCATTATTACTCATATTCGCAAACTCAGCAGCAGTCATATTTACAGTTTCACCATCTTTAGTATAAGATCTTGTTGTTTCACCAGCACCAAATGCAATATTTTCTGCCATATTTTCTGCTGCTGTTACAGACTCCTCTGTAGCATACGTGAACTCATTATCATGTTCTAAGGCTTCCCTAGATCCACCTAGATACTCTGTAGTCTTAAGGTAAAAAGCAGCTTCATATCCACCACCACTATCTTTAGTAATACCTGCTGCAGCTAGATCTGCTTCTACCTGACCATACCAATATGCCTTTCCACCTTTATCTGGCTCTCTTCCAAAAACATCTTGAAAAGCTTGGTCTACTGGGTCCCAAGCTGATTTAACTACTTCACTGGTAGTTCCAAAACTATCAGTTGTTATTTCAACTTCTGCAGTTCCAACACCATAGATATCTCTAGTTACTGTTGTTACTACTGGTAATGAAGGTTGATTATTATTATTATTATTCCCTCCACTACTAGTAGATACTGTATTTCCTCTAATAGATTTAGATTCCTGTCTAGTTAAAATTTCAGTATGAATATTCTTTACACTGATAATAGTAGATTGAACAGTCTCAATAGATCCAGATGATTCAAATATTCTTGTAGCATCTGTAGTAACATTCTCTGCATTTTGACTATTCACACTATTACTAGTAAGTCTAAAGACTTTCTTACCTGTATCAAATTTAGGAGATGTTGTTTTATTAGGATCAGGAACAAAGAAAGATCCAATTACACTTCCTACAGTATCACTTCTAAGTCTTACGTTAGAAATAGTAGCTTGAGCATTGGATGTTTGTCCAGTTAATCTAAGATCCTTTTCAACATACCCAAAATAAGTATTATCAGATTTATCAGCCAAACTTTCAGTATCTATATTAAGAATACTGGAAGTTGATGAGTATAATTCAGGAATATTAACAATATCATCAGATGGATTACTAGTTGTTGATCCATTATTTGAAGAAATTGGAACTATTGTATCAACTAATAGTACATTTTTATAAAGAGGAGTAAATTGATAATATGGATTAAAGCTGTATGTTTCAGTTGGAGCATCAAAAGGACCACGTTTATGATTTGATTGAGCTACTTTAAATCTAATTAACTCTTTTCCATTAGCAGTAGTTCCTATAACAGTTTCTCCAACTGCAAAGGTTCCTGTGGTCATTGAAATTTCTAGAAGTTTTGGAATAATATACTTACTTACATCTTGACCATCAAGGAATGCATATATGCTAGTTGCTGGTTTTAAATTTCTACCATCAAATTCAATATTCCTACTTCTTAAATAAGAAGATAATAAAGTATTAATTACTTTAGGTCCTTCGTTTTTAGTGCTAAATGTTTCTTTAACTAATTTCTTAGTTGCTGTTCTAGTAGCAGTTCCTACTCTTGTTTTACTATTACTTCCATGATCCCATCCAGTCCAATTTTCTTGCCAAGATCCCCAAGTAACAGGTCCATATCCAGTTCTAGAATCAAATTCAGAAGCATTTAATTGATCCTTATTTTCAGTATATGTGGTAAGATCCTCATTTTTAGCTTCAAGAACAACTTGATCCACCCATATATCTGATGAAGGAGTTAATTCTATACTTCCAGTAAAATAATTAACAAGATAAGGAGTAACATTCTCCACTCTTGTAGCATACTGCTGCTTAAGATAAACTACATCTTCATAATCTAAAGTTAATACCCTACCAGTTTTTCTTACTCCATTAGCACTATTTAAATCCAATTTCAAATCTAACTCAGTAGTATAAGGTGCTGGACGCAATTCTCCATTATGATAATCAATAGAATTTTTTACTATAGTCTTTTTAAGTTGTTGCTCTGTATTAGAGAAATCATCTACAAAAAATCCAGACTTAAATCTATTCAACCCATCTACGTCAGTAATCTGCATATTTAAAGTTTTATCTTCAAGTAAAGATAATGAAGTATAAAACTCTAAATTTTCAATTCTCTTCTCAAGTCTATTGATATCACTCATCTGATATCTCTTATAAGTAGCAAGACTTATACTTACATCATTAATATCATAAAGATATGCTGGTAAACTTATAGAAGCAACTTCTAATGCTCCATCTACAGGAACAGGAAACTCTGGATTCTGAGAAGGAGTTCCTTGAACCAATTCGAATATTCCATTCTTAGATAGATAAATTTTATCCAATCTTGGTAAATAGAATGAATAATCTAATAAGATAGATCCATCAGATGCTAAAATATTCTTAGCAGAATTTCCAGATGCAGTAAAACTTCTTGCTGAAAATTCAAAAGGAGAATATGTAGTTCCTGTAAAATCAGAAACTCTAGGTCTTATATCAATAATATCACTAACCCTAGTATCATTAATTTCAGGTAGATTCTTATAATCAAAGTTATCATAAGAACTAGGAGTAGTTACATCTCCAGTATCTGAAGATGTAAAATAAGCAGATTCAAATACTATTTTTAATTGTTTGGTAGGAGGATCATAACTAGGTTTTCTTACTATTCTAGAATAATCATAAATGGTATCTCTTTGACCATCATCAAAAGTAAACTCTTCTGTGATATCATCAGAACCAACACTCAAAGAACCTACAGTAGCAGTAATTCCAGATTCTTGGAAAGTAACTTCTTCTCCTACTTGAAGTTCAAAATCATTTAAACTAATATAGTTAATAGCAGAATCACTACTCTTACTTACATATAATCCAGTACATTTACTTATACCACCTACAAATTTTTCTCCAATTAACAGATCTCCAGTTTTAGCAGTTGAACTATTAATAGAACTCAAAGTAACTACAGGGAAACTAGGAGCACTAGCATTAGCAGACTCAAATATTCCATAAATTTTAAGAGCATCAGGAACATTTAAAGATATTTCTTCATCCTGAACCCTAGTTCCATATACATTATTATAAGTAAGTCCATCATTTAATGTAGTAGTTCCTATACCAGATGTAGAACTAGCAGATCCAACTATACTTAATACGTTAATTTTTTGTCTTTCTTTAATTTTTTCTGTGACATTTATCTTCCTTAAAGTAGCAATTAATTTAGCAGGACCATCATTACTCAATCCATTAATAGTTACCTCAGTAGATCCAGTATTAAAATTAAATTTATCAGAACTTAATGATTCTGTAGTTCCATTAGTTCCAATTAAAACATAATCTTCCTCATCATAAGGAAGGAAAGTTTCATTAGCACTTCCACTACTAATAGCTGATGTAGAACTATTAGTAATTGTTACGTCAAATTGTTTTCTAATAGTAATATGAGAATTTGTTAGATCTACTCCAGAAACATTATTATGAGGTAATTTAGTGTATAGGTTGTTATCTTCTGACGATTGGAATTGAGAAGTTAATATCTTAAAATTAGAAGGATTAATAGCTCCAGAATTACTTTGTCCAGCAATAATTGTAGGGAGTCCACCTTCACAAATACCAGCAACAGTTGTTACACCAGCAATGGTTAAAGAGTTTTGAGATACACTTTCAACTCTAGCATAAGAAGTAGTATTAACTCCAGAAAGACTAGTATTAGTATAAGAAATAACATTTCCTATAGTAGCAATTCCAGTAAAGAATTTATTAGGATCTGTAAAGGTAACAGTAGATATTCCTAAAGATGCTCCTGAAGTGGTAGCAGCACTAATATGAACTTCACCTATGTTGGAGAAAATAGTTTGTTTCACATCAGCATTGAAAGTACTTGCTGTGCTTACAGTACCATTAATAGATTTAATATCACTAGTAGTATATGCTGTTGATCCAGCAGATATATTTCCACTTTCAGTTCCATTAAAAATAAATTGCTCACCAGTAATAAATTTACCCTTAGTATTATAAAGAGTAAGTGATGTAGAATTACTTACACCACTTTTTAAAAAACCAGTAGCTCCACTAGATTTTCCTTTAACATGAGTTGGTACAGATAAAGATGTTGGAGTATTTAAAGCAACATCAGTATAAGTTTGAATATCATATAAAGATATATCCCATTCATTTTCGTTTGCATTAGAAGCATTATATGAACCAGATTCTAAAGCAAAATCATAAACCCTTGCTAATCCAATTTCTTTACCAGCAGCAGTAGTTGAAGCAGCACCTACTCTTTGATCTCTTAAACTGACAGTATAATCAGTTCCTATTCCAATGATAGGAGCACCATGAACTCTATTTAAAGTAAAAGTAGGACCAGTAACATAATTCAAACTTTGATTTTCTACAGTCTCAGTAGTTCTGGGTTTTGGAAAATCTAAAAATCCAGGAACAACAGTTTCTACTTCATAACCCTCAATATATGCCTTTCCTGGAGTTATTTTATATGTTCCTAAATCCTCACTAGGAATACTATTATTATAAGTTGTTTGATCTGCATTGAATATTCCATTATTTCCTTCATAATCATTTAAAGTATTTTTTGCAGTAAGACTAAATGGATTAACATAATAATTACCAGACTCATCATAAGTCCTTCTAGCAAATTCTTCTTCTAATTTATTATAATCATTATCTTGTCTTACATAAACCAATAAACCATTTCTAATTTCCATCAAATCTATAAAATTAGATGGTTTAGGATCATTAACATCTCTACTAGATAATCTTACTTCTATATTCAATCTATCTGCACCTGGAGCAGTATAATTACTAAATCCAGCAGCATTATCAGTTAAATCTCGATCTAAATCAGAATTTATAATAGTTTCTTTAATTTCTAATCCAACTTTAACATTTACTAAATCATTCCCATACGGATTTAAAACAATAGTTTGAGATGGAACTTCTATAAAATACCCTCTAACATAATAAACACCAGAAGATAAAACAGCAGCACTTCCAGTAAAAGTAGCTACTTCTGGAAATACTTGAGCAATAGACTCTCCTGGTTGAAAAGTTATATTATTTGATGTAGTTAATACTTTATTATCTAATAATAAACTTTCACCCTCTATAAAAGTAGAATTATCTTCTCCTCCAGTATTTACATAAGAAATGAATAAAATATACCAATTTCCATCTATAGAAGGTCTACCTAGATAAGATTTTATTTTAGCCTTAACACCAGATTCACTTCCAATTACTACTTCACTAAGAAGATCTCTAAGATATGAATTTACATCTACACCTTCATTAGATACCTGAATCCTTACGCAAGTATATCCTGGATTATATCTAACACCGCCACCAGTAACAGAAGCTCCATCTTTAAAAACATGATTCCCAAATTGTTCAATCTGATTCTGTAGAATAGATTGAATCCCAGTCAATTCTCTTGCTTGAACTGGCAAACCTGGTTTGAATAATATTTTACAATAATTATCTTTCGAATCAAAATCGTCAAAATATGGAGAGACGTTTAGATTTGTTTCCTGTGGCATGATTCTTTAGAATTGCAAAATGACTTTGATATCTTCTCTTTGGTTGGCAGACCTAGTAATTGAAGGTCTATTATCCACATAAATTATATTTCCAGAATATTTTTTAACCTCAGGATTAGAAACCCCTTGAGTAAAATTCTGACCAAGGTAATATGTCCTATTATTTATTACAGTACTTATACCAGGACTAGCAGTTGTACCAAAATTAGTATCTATTCCTAAAGTCCCTTCATTACTAGCAATATTAACACTTCCTCCAGTAGTAGGATTAGCAGTAAATGCATGTAATGAATATCCATAGGTGGGATCAGTTTTTAAAGATCCATCACTATTAAATCCAACCAAACTCTTATCTTGCCAATACTTTAAAACACCAGTTGTTTGATCATAAGAAACAACCCTACCAACAGCAGTAGACCCAACTCCTACAGTTTGAGTAACTTGACCATCTAAAGTAAAGGTAGCAGTTGTATATCCTGCTCCAATTAATTTTAAAGCATAAAGAGAACTTGCTTTAGAAAGACTTAAATTAGCAGATGAATCATATGCCTGTGGATTCTCAACTATCCCTATTCTAGCTATTTGGTTTCCTGTAATAAAATCAGGATTCTCTGCATCATTTTCAATCTTAGAGAAGACTAAAACATTATTTGCTCCTAATTCTCTATAAATATCAGATCCATGTCCTCCTTGAGGTGGAATAATAACATTAAAAACTGGAGATGTAGTACCAGTAGGAACGCCACCAGATACTAAATCAACAGTTCCATATGTATATCCAGAACCACCTTTAGAAATATTAATAGATTCTACTTTAGAATCATTATTAATAACAATAGTAGCTTCTGCTCCAGATCCATCACCATTTACAGGAACTCCAGTATAAGTTCTATTAGCAGTTCCTATTCCAGATCCCCTATTAGTAATAGTAATAATTTTTAATTGTCCACTACTTGAAGCATTATCTCTTACAGCAGCATCATCAGTATTTGTTTCCCAATCATTAGGGACAGGCATGAAATTAGTAGAGTCAAATTTAGAAATATCACCTGGCTTTATAGTATAAAGATATTTCCAAATATATCCATCACCACTATCACCTGCTGACTTTGGTTCAAGGTCTGTAAAAGTTGGTTGATCTAGAGAAGGTCTTCCTTCAGTATTTTCTGGATCTGTGCCATTTTGAAGACAAATATAAACTTTATAATCTTCATTTACTATAAAATATTTTGATCCATATAAATTAGTTGCTCCTGAAGGTTGAGCTATATTACTTCTACTAATATCTCCTCTATACATATCATAAGTTATACCTGAAGTCCAAGTATTCTTACTCACCACTCTACGAACATCTGAAGCACTAATTTTCTTCAATGCAATCATAGTATCCCAATAGTCATCCTCTTGATCAAAACTATCTTTAGGAGCTGGTGGATTAGCATCCCAAGTGGAAGAATAGTTAGTAGGATTAGGTAAACCAACAAAAGAATAATAAGAATTAACTGAAGAAGTTGCAGCAGAGACAAAATTCTTCGCATTCAATATTCTAAGTTGATCAGTTATAATTGCAGACATTTTTGCCAGATTTTTAGTTATTTATGTGTTATAATTTACGTATCTTAAAGGATTAACTCTTTCAATTATTGGAGAACTAGATATACCACTTAATCCAGTAGAATTACCAGCATAAGAAGTAAATACTCTTGCAGATTTTCTAGGAGATGTGGCAATTCTACCCCAACTATATTGACCAAAGAATTCACTATAACCTAGACCAGTTAAACCATTATAATCTTGAACACTTACTGTTACTTGAGCAACATAAGTTTGTCCTATTCCCAATCCTATAGTTTGTGCTATAGAAACATTAGCAACTTCATATACATTATCTAGGAAGGAAGTTCCAATACCAACTACAGTTCCATCTTGATATAAAGAAGTTACTGAAGCACCTACATTAGAATTAAATACTGTAAAGTAATACCCAGTTGAAATACCACTTACAGTAATAGCAGATCCTACTATTGAAGCATCTCTAAATAATGATTCTTTAGGAAGAAGTAAATCAAAGACAATACCTGTAGAAGCTACTCCAACAGAAGTAGTAGAAATGCCAGATATAATACCAAAATCTCCAGTATAAGATACATTGTCTATAGATTCAATAGAAGAAACTAATTTAGGTTCTCCAACTAAAACTGGAGGAGCATCAGTATTAGTGTATGCAAATCCAGTAGAAGTTCCTCCATAAGAAACTGTAATTGCATTAACAGTTCCTACTCCACTTATAGTAGAAGTTGCTCTAGCACCTTGAGAAGTAGATAATCCTATAGGAAGACCAATTGATACTGTAGGTGCTATAGTATATCCTACTCCAGGATTATTAATATTGAATGAAGTAATTGTTCCTGCTGCAGAAACATTAGCAGTAACAGATGCTCCTACTACACTATCTTGAGATATAATTCTAATATTAGTTTGTCCAGTATAATTCTCCTTAGAACTATCAAAGAATGTTCTTATATTAGAAACAAAAATTACAGTAGATCCTACTCCAACAGATTGTATAATATTAGTATTAGGATAAATCAATGGTTCATAATGAGGTCTATCCTTAGCAACTGCTTGTCCATCTATAAACTTGTCCTCAGTTTGTCTAGACCATGTAATAGCTCTTTGGAAAGTTTCATTAGTAGTAATACCAGGTCCACCATATAGGTTAGTATTAACGTTATCAGAAGAGTTGATATTAGTTACTGTTCTCTTATTTTCTTCCAATACAATATCTTGATCATACAATTTAACTTCATCACCTTTCTTGACAGTTTCTAATATGTCAACATTAGTAACATCAACAGATCCAGTTCCTCTATAGAATAAAATCTTAGAAGTATCACCAACCTTAGGAGCTTCTTTAAATGTAATATAACTACCACCTTTAAATTCATATCCATCTCCAGGAACCTGAAGAATATCATTAATGAATACTAATAAAGTAACCTCAACATCTATATTAGATCCTGGTTTAGATTGAATAGTTTGCTGAACTCCATTGAGATTTAATGCAAAGGAAATTGTCTTTCCATCAAATAGAGAATCCAATGTATCTAATACCTGGAAATCACCAACAGTCCATCCAGCAAAACTATCACTAATAACTTCTTGAACAGTAAGTTCAAACTGTTTAGATGGAGTAAAGGAAGCACTAGTAGGAATTCCTACAGTACCACCTACACCTACTGTTAGAACTGCTCCATCACCATATCCATAACCTTCATTAATAACTTCAAAATCAATTACACTACCACCTAAACCAACAACTATATTAGCACGTGCTTCTGATCCAACTCCACTAGAGGAAGAACTATAGAAGAGTGGCATATTATCATAAGATAATGGTTCATCTATAACAACTAATGGTGGATTGGTTGATGTATAACCAGTACCAGGATTAGTAATAGCAATACTTACAATATTACCACCACTTATAGCAGCAGTACCAATAAACTCAATATTAGGTGCTCCTGTGCTTAATGTTTGAACTCCTACATTAACTATAGTTTGAACCCCAACTCTATAACCAGAACCAGTATTCCCAATACTAATAGAACTAATAGTTCCTAATCCAGATACCACAGCAGTTCCACCAGCAGCTACTAATGGTTGATATCCCAATCCTTCTGTAGAACCTACAGAAACAATAACACCCCCAAGAGGAACATTAGCAGTATTAGGATCATAAGAAACAGAGGAAATAGATCCTGTAAATTGAATACTAGTAATACCTATAGCATCTGTATCTTCAACCAGAGTATAATCACCAGGAACAGCTACACTACCAGTATATCTTTGTGGACCTTGAGTTATTTGATTAATTAGAATTATAGCATTACTTGTAGATACTCCAGCAATATTACTGCCACTTGATTGTATAGTAAACTCTGTAGTCAATCCAGTGAAATTAGCAGAAATGTCATCAAAGATATAATTCTTAGAATATGGAGAATCTGCACTATCAGTAATTCCAGATCTCATGAAAGATCTTCCATTAAAGGTAGAATGAGTAGCAACTCCTACCCAATCCCTTTCATCTGGTTCATTAGTTGTAGTTGATAGAGGAATTAATCCTACAGGAGCAGTAAAGAAGTTAACAGTGCTATCTACAATATTGTAATTTCCATCAACTTTAGTAACTAAAGTTCCATCAGAATAACTATCTTGTTCTGTTCCCATCCAAGGTCTAGTTACCAATAGAACGTTAGTAGCACCTAGTCCAACAGAATCAACCTTCATAATCTCATCATTAATCTTTAACAAATCTCCACCAGTAATAGAAGTAATACCAGACAATTTAATAGTATCAGAAGTAGCTGATAGATCACCACTTACAGTAGTAGTAACTGATGTAGCAACTATAGGAGATTGAACTACATTATCAATACTTAATACAACTCTAGAATTTTGTTTCTTAGATGTAAATGAATGAGAAGTTCCAACCCCAACTGCAGTAATATCCAAATAAGTAGGACTAGTCTTTAATGCATTTTCAGCTGTAGTAGAAAGTCTAAGAGTAGAATCATCTACCTTAACAGCATATACAGTAGATGGCATTAAATTAGTGCTCACACCAGAAATTGATTGAGTAGCAATTCCTATAGCAGAAGTAGTTCCTGCTCCAGTGTATCTGTAACTTAATTCCTCACCTGTAACAAAATAATGATCTGGCAATCTAACTGTATCTTCTGCTAAACTTACCACAGTAGTGGCACTTCCTACAAAGTCTCTCTTGAAGATTGGAAGTTGTCTATGCTTAAGTTCAAATGCCCTCTTAACATCTGTCTCTGTGGCAGTATAAGCACCATACCCAGTGTCAATGGTAGCATTAGTTAAATCTATTTCAGTAACTGTGCTATTCTCATCTACAAGTCTTAGAGCAGACTGGAATACTCTAACCTGAACATTAGCACTCGCTATTGGAGTAAATGTTAAGTTAGTATAGTCTCCTGAAATAGATGCACCAAAATCACCAAGGTTAGTTACAGTTTGGTTAATAGCATACTCTGTCAAATATGCAGTAGTACCATCATCTACTAATATTACTTCAGATATTTGATAATGACTATTAGTAGTATCCTCAACACATACAACATAATATGCTCCATTAAATGTCTCTGTTTCATATTTGGCTACAGTAGTAGCAGAAGGAGAACCACTAGAAGATATAGCAGTATAAGTAGAATCTAAATTGGAAGTATTTAATGCAGTAGTTCCTACACCAGCAGATGAAGCATTTCCAAAGTCAACATGAAGAGTATTAGCAACATACGTACTTGCAGTAGATACTGTAGGATGGAGATCTAAATGAACTCTTGATCCAGCAATATAAGCACTATAAGTACCAAGTCCTGGAGTACCAGAATCATCCAGCATTTCAGTGGTTATTTGTCCATATTCTACAAGATCTACATTAGTTCCATCATGTACCAAAGTTATTTCTTCATGCTCAAAATAAGATTTGTCACTAGCAGCATATGATATTAAAACCTTAGATCCTCTGTAAGTGGTAGCAAATGAGACAATATTATGTTGTGTAGTAATTCCTAAAGGTATAGTTGTAGTACTACTTACAATATTAACAATACCACCAAGTCCAGTAGATGCTACTCCTACTACACTATCAGAAATATTAAATGCAACGTTAGAAACATCATAATTATTATATTTAAATTTCTTAGGATAGAATAAAAGTCTTGCATCATCTCCAGCAATATCCAAATCAAATGAACCCAAATCATTACCATATTCTCCAGCATCAGTTGGAGTTTCAACTCTACCATATTGATTTAAATAGATATTTCCAATATCATCATGTAAAGTAGAAACTATCATTAATTGTCTCTCTTTAGTGAATCTCTTATCTCTAATAAATGCAAGATACTTTTTAGATCTTATATTTGCTAAATTAAAAGTATCAACAGACATAAATGCATCTGTTCTTGCATTATCATTAAACTCTCCACTAATATCATCTATAGTCAATACTCTATTACCAATAGACTCACTATAATCTTGAAGAATTCTGGATTCAAAAACCACTTCATCAGAAATAACATTAGAATTAATTGTTAAAGTTTTTTCTCTAACAAGATCAAAATCAAATATTGTATTCATATCCATAATGGATATTAAATCATTAATAACTTCGAACTTAGTTTCACTTTGAACAGTAGAAATTCCTACATCTTCTTCAGTTTTAAGAATTAAATCACTAAATTTTTTAAATCCTGCTGTATGATTTAAAGCAGATACTGGCTCTTTCCATTTTTCATATTCACATTCTGATTTTAAAGAATATGAGAAATATTGATAATAATCACTATCAAAAACTCTTTGAAGACTATCATTTAAAAATCCACTATTATTCTTAAAACCTTCCTCTACAATAGAAGATGCTCCAATATCATATAAAGAATTATCAACTAAAATTTCTGTTATAGTTCCTCTAGTGCCTGAAGATTTACCTACAAGGAAATCTCCAATTTCAAAATTTTGTCTAGATGATACTCTTAAATATCCATAAAAATTATTCCAAGATTGCAAAGATCCATTCTTAGAACCAGAAACTATATCTTCACCTTTTTCAAATTCATCAACTTTTAATTTAATATCAAAAATTGGAAAATCCTCTTCTGCAATAATCTTAGCAGAAGAAAGATTGGATTGGAATGTACCTGGCACTTCCCCATCAGCAATAATATTAGATAAATTATATCTAACAGTTCCAAGAGTTCCTCCAATATTAGGATCTGTTGCTAAAATTTCAAATAAAGTATAATCATAATTTTCACTATTATACCCTCTACCAGTGCTTCCTAAACCAACACTTACACCTTCAATCATTACCTTCTTACCCACTTCAAATGGATAATCAGCAGCATTGCTAAAACTAGCTCCAATAGTTAAAGTTACATTTTTATTTCCATTATCATAATCAATGCTATTAATAGTAATTCCATTAGAATTACTTGTAGGAATTATAGTAGGAGTAACATTATTCAAAGTCTTAGTATTTTTTAAAATACTAACTTGAGTATCACCTAATTCATAATCCAAATCAACATCACTAACTTTCTTTTTAGTCAATCCATCTAAAAGAACCAAACCAGGAGATTCTAGATAATTTTTACCAACTGAAGTAATTCCAATAGTACCTAGAGAAGTAAGTAAATCTAATTTAATTAATTGTGGTACATTAGCTTCAGGTCTAAGAGTTTTATCTACTGAATAATCAAATCCAATATCTTCAATTACATTTTTACTTATTCTACCTATAGTAGGACCTTTAGTTTCTAAAATTGCATTATTTCCTTTATCTGATATTATAGTGCTAATTCCAGGTAACGTTTTATACTCATATCCTCTATGTTCAACTTGAACATTAAATATAGATCCTTCAACATTTTTAGAATTAGTAATATAAGAGAACAAACCATCAGAAGAAGTATATTCTAATTTTTGAGGAATATTAGAAGATACAAACGAGAATGTAGTAGTTCCTACTCCAACTAAATTATGAGATCCTGTTAGTGGGTTATGCAATAAAGTAGCAGAATTAGAATTATCAATATTATCAACATCCCTAATTATTCCAGTCTTAACAGCAGTATTTCCACTAAGACTTGTTGGAATTAAATTATAATATAATGGTTTATCAATTTCGCTTACATTCTTAACTGTAAGATTTGCATTTGCATCTATACCAATACTTCCAGAACTAACCACATTAAAGTCATCAGTTTCTCCAGAAGTAAAGAATGAATTATTAAGATTTGAATCAGTATAAAGTCTAAAATCAAAAGCACTATAAGAAACTCCACCATCACTAAATGATAAAGAAGAATCTGATAAATCAAAATATAATTTTAAATTTTTCTCTAGTTTTATTGGAGGATTTATAGGAGAAATAGTACCAGCAGATGCACTAGTAATATTAATTACTTTAGGATTTAAATGTATAGAATCATAATAATTATTAGATAATTTTATAGTATTTTTATCTACTACTGAAACATAATAGATTCTATTATCTACAAGTCCGCCAGAAGAGGTAGTCGCAGTATGAATAACTTTTCTTCCATTGTCATAATTATGTCTAGGTATGGTAATAGTATTATTATTAATATTAACATCACCAGAAGCAAATGTTCTAGGATCTATTACTAATCTTCTATTATAATCATTATATGCTACTTTTATAGTAGTAGTTATTCCTGGTTGAACAGTTAAAAGAACATCATCTTTTACTTTAAGACCATGAGTAGAAGCAGTAGATACTGTAACTAAAGATCTACTTATAGTGCCAGTTAAAGTATTTTCAAAGTTAGTCTTAAGGCTATGATATACTCCAGTTCCTATTCCAGTAAAATATAAAGTACTTATAGTAAGGTTCCCTTGGTTAATCCCTATCATCATTCCAGTAGAACCCAATCCAACTCTTTGAGTAGCAATTCCAATTATATTATCGGACTCTCTATATGCATAAAGAGTCTGTCCATTATCAAGAGTGAAATCCATGATTCCATCAGTAGAAACTCCAAGTGCAGTTCCACCATTTGTTCTATATGTTAATACATCTCCTGTCTCTAATCCATGATTTTTAAAATACAATGATTTAGTAGAAATGTATATTTCACTTAATCCTGCTCCAGGATTAACGAACACTAAAGTAGATCCTACACCAACTCCAGCAAGAGTTCCTAACCCAACAGATTCTTTAGGATTAAAATACAATTCTTTATTTAATCTTAGGTTGGAATTTTCTAACCTAGTATTAGAGTTAAAGAATAAACTTCTTGGTTTTTGAGAAACAAGACTATTTGCAGTATGAGCACCACCTACAGTAGAATTATATTCTCTTATTACTCTAACTCTAGATGAATCATAATCTATATTTAAAACTTTAACACATTCAGTTCCTATTCCTAAAAGATCATTCTCCTTTATATCAGTAACTCTATCTAAATCAAAATAAGTTACAATTCCAGTAGCAGAAGATGTGCCTGTAGATTTGAATAATTTAAATGTATCAGTAGTAATTCCGATTGTTTTAATGGAGTTATTTCTTATACCAGTAGTACTTAATCCAGAAATACGTACAGAATCTCCTGCATCAAAATTATGTGGATTAGTAGTATATCCAACGAATCCACTAACATTTCTTCCAAGTATAAATTCTACATTAGGAAACTCAGTGTTAGCAACACTAACTTGATTAATAGTTTTACCTTTAATTAATTTAACAGATGCCTTTGCTCCATATCCACTAGAACCAACATCCTCAAACACTACTTCATCACCAACTTTATATTGAGATCCACCAGTATTAATTCCTACACTTTGCAATACACCAGAAGTAGTAGATTTAACGTAAGTTCTTTGTTTATGAATATTGCTAGGATCTACCAGAAAATCGTAACTTGTATCCCCAAGAAGGAAATTATAAGGAGAAGTATTTCTAACTAAATTTGTTTTATTAAGATCTATTGCATCTTGATTTGATTGAGAATCAAAGTTATAATCTATCAATTGATGCTTATATGAATTACCTATAAAATATGGGAATTGAGGTCTTCTAAAATTTTTAAATGCACCATCATCATCGTTAATTGTAGGATTTATGAGTGAGAAATATGCATAAATTCCATTTGGATATTCTGGGGTTTTACAAAATCTACCATTATGTTCATCTAAATCTCCACTACCATCATAAGTATAATCTTCTACAAAGAATCCTTCAGAATATATTTGCTCGCCTGTAGATGTAAGAGGATTAGGTCTAATACTAGATATGGATGCAGAATATCCAGATTCAAGAATTTTGATAGGTCCACCTGAATTAGTCTCATACCCATATGGACCATAAACAGGAGCTCCATCGTAAGACCATCCAATAATTGGGGAATGTGCAATTGAAGGTTTTTCTCCTGCTTGATCAACAGATAAATCAGGAACAAAAACTTCCTTATCACCTACTGATTTTTTAATATAAACAGATTGTCTTAATTTTCTAGGAGCATATAAATGAGAATATTGAAGACCAAAATCTTCATTTAATCCATTACTTATAATTCCATCATCAGTTGTAATTTGATCGTTTTGTATTAATCTTTCTACACTATTAATAGTCCATGTTTTTGGATTTGAATAAAATTTAGCACCATCACCATTAGATGTTACTTTTATAGTAGCATCAGTAGATGTATGACCTACTCCACTATTAACTATCCTAACAGAATCAATAGAACCAGATTTTAAAATAGGAATAATTTTAGTTCCATTACCACTTCCTTCTATTTTTAAATCAGGAGGAGAATTATATTCAGTTCCTCCATTTAATACTATAACTTCTGATAATTTACCATCAACACTTATAATTGGCATTAATTGAGCATTCTTACCACTCTTTGGGGTAAAGGTAGGTTGTTTATTATAATTGATTATATCATCTGATCCATATCCTGATCCACCATTAGCAATATAAACTGATTTGATAGACCCTCTAACTGCAGGTCTTAGAGAAGCATTGAAGTTTTGACCAGAGAGAGTAGATACACCTATATGACCAGTTAATGATACTGTGATAGGTGGGTAATTGAATTCATGTATTCCAGAACCTCCAGACAATAATTCAACATATTCTTTATTTCTTATATGGAAATTAGCTGGAGTAGACCCTACACCAACAGCAGATAATTTAAATGAACCACCATCTACAGCAGTAACATAATAATTAGTTAAAGTAGAAAGACCAATGATAGGAGTAGTCTTATTATCATATCTAATAAGTTCTCCTGTACTATATCCATGATTAGGTATATTAATAATATTAGTCGCAGTATTAATTCCAGAAGAAGTGACAGAAGTTAATCTATTAGTATATCCTGAACCCGAACTTCCAATACTTATAGAACTAACTACTCTCTTCTTATTTGCGCATTTTATTTCCTGAATACCTACTCCATATCCAGTAAGATCTATAGCGTTTGTTCCAGCAATAGCATCTTGGTAATTGCTGTGCAATGTAACAGTTGTAGAATCATTTATAGAGCAAAAATAAGGAGCTCCTGTAGATAATCCAGCAATTGCAGTTTGAGTATCAGTAATATAAGTTATAAGTTCTCCATCTCTAAATTTATGAAATGTTGTAAATCCTATAGTATTATTTGTTAAATTTACGTATCCTCCAGTCTCAGTAGAATCAAATGTCAATGAATGCTCTTTTTGAATTAAATTTGCATTAGCAATACAACCAGAACCATTACCTCCAGTTATTTTTAAAGTGGGAGTAGTAATATAATCAAATCCACCATCTAATACATCTATTCTTTCTACAGAACCTTGTACTTCACAATAAGCAGATACGCCAGCACCTACATCGTCTGTTACAGTTAAAATCGGTGGATTTATAACATCATAATTATCTCCACCATTAGTAACTGAAATTTCTTCAATTGGTCCATAATATACAACGTCATTAGACTTATAATTTAATATTTCAACTCCATTTACCAAAATACCAGTTTTTCCTCTTGGAGTAGATTGATTAATTAAAGATGAAACAGGATCTTTAATTTTTCTTAGTAATTTTTGAGATTGTATTGATTTTTGAGCAAATCTAGTAAGTTCAAATTTATTATTAGATACAGTACCACTAAAAGAGACATATATGTCATTAAAAATGTTTGCACTACTTTTAGAAAGTTTAATAGTATTAATATCTATTTTTTTAATGAAATATTCACTTTCATCAATATCTAACTTATTATCATCACCACCATTAACATAAGTTACCCTATCTCCAGTTATTAATCCATGATTACTAATTGTTATCTCAGTACTATCTGAGAATGCCCCAGAAAAACTAATATCAGTCTCTCTAATATCTAAAGCATCATTAAAATAACTTGGAATTGAAGAGGAAGCAATATATACATCTTTATCATCTAAATAAGAGTTCTGAATATTAGTAGTGTAAATACTAGCATTGGGATAGTTACTTAATCTAGATTTAGATAATAATCTTTGTATTCTATATGTTGTATTAGCATTTAACTCACCAGAACCTTTAATTAGAACTTCTTTGGAACTTATAAGAGAAATAATTTCGCAAGAAAGACTATTAATTAAGGCATCATCACCAGATTTAAAATCGTGATTATCAGTTAGAGTTAATTTATATGTAAAGTTAGAATCATCAATAAGTTCTATAGATTCTACATTATAAGTAATAGAAATATTAGTAAATAAGTTTTTAGTTACTTCACTATTAGAAACTGAACCTAACCCTTTTGGTTCTATTACACTTCCTTCTTCATTATAATAAGTGGAATCAAATTCGCAATTTAAATCAGATAAAACTCCAGTTACTTTAACTTTTACTATTTTTTCAGTTCCTATACCAGAATATCCATAAGCATAAGCATCTAATCTTAAATCTTTTGTAGATGTAATATTTTTATCTACTCCAGAACATCCATAAAACTGATTAAGTGATTTTGAAGTATAATTTATAGTACTATTAGTTTCATCAGCATAAGTAGCAATTAATGTTCCTGTAGTTCCAAATCCAACAGTAGAATCAACATCTAAAACAGTAGATCCTACAGAAACAGAATTTATTAACCTAGTATTAGGATGTATAGAAAAATCTCCACTTACTTTATCTAAATTATGATCATAATCTAAACTTAATCTATAATAAGTCTTTTCACCTCTTATTATTTTTTCTACATCACTAATAGCACCATTTGCTTTAGGAAATCCATACACATCATCTTGAAATAAGTTTCTATTTACAAGATCCATAGGATCTCCATCAATAGACTCAACTACAAGTTGTTTAGAAACTTTATAATCAGAATTTGATGGTATGAATAGAAAATCTCTTGGTTTAATTACTTCTACATCTTTTCCATAAAGTGCTCTAAACAAAATTTCAAAAGATTTATCTGTACCTTTAGATGAATAAAAATCTTTTGTTTGTTTGACGAATAATCTTTGATTTATATCATTTGATAATGGTCTTTCTTCAAATCCTGGTGTAATCTGTTTTTTTACCTTTTTAAAGAATTCTTGTAAGAATCTAATACTTAAATTATCAACTACTTCTCCAGAAGAATGAGTATCTATATTAGATTGTGAGAATACTAACTCATCTGGTTTATTAACACTTCTATATGAAGTAATTCCGCTAAATCCACGTGAACATCCAGTAAATGAATTAGTTGTAATTCCAGTATATGTAATAATTTCATTATCAATCTGAATTAATCCATAAGTATCTGGAAATCCTGTAGTAGATTCAACATTTATAGTATTACTCGCTATTCCAACATTGCTAGTTAAAGTTGTAGATTCTACAAGATTAACTAATTCATCAATTTTTACATATTCATCAATATTTTGCAAAATATCAAGAGTAGATCCTTGATTTTCTATAGCAGTGTAATATTGTGCTAAAAATTCACCAGCAAGAGGAAAATCTGCTCTTACAAAATCTGGTAGTTGATTTTTAACAACTGAACTAATTTTGACTCTTGTATTTTCTGACATTTTATAGTTGTGTTAATTTCTTGCTAAGAAAAATGGTTAATATGATGATGTAGTAGTATTAGTTGGTGTGGGATTAGATTCACCTAAAAGTTCCAAATTAGTAGATCCTAATACATATGTATCTGAGGAGAGGAGGGAAGTATTTTGCTTTTCACCCTCAGTTAATCTAGCTATAGAACCAGTTACATAACTGGAAGTAGCAGTGTAACTAGTACCAGAAGTATTATCTCCAGGTGTAACGTTATCAATAATCATATCAACAGTACTATTACTAACATCTAATTGTAAGTATAGATCTTGCAATCCAATAACATCATTAGACTTAGGGCTTCCTGATATTTCTATTATTGGTATATTTTGTACTTCTTTAGATGTTGATATAATATTAATGGGTTTAATTAATATTTCTGCTCTTTGATAATCAACAGTACCTACATTATTAGAAACAATTGTAGGATTTCCTTTTGATGTTAATGAGAATAAGAATAAAATTCCAGTTTTTCTATCTTCATCGGGAAAATCACTCATATAAACAGTATCTGCTACTCCAAATATTTTAAATCCTGATGATTTAATATTATAACCATTATTATTTTTTATGTAAAATGGATTTCCAAAGCATAATTCATATTCTGCATTTTGATTTAGTGCTGGTTTTAAATCCCTACGAATTGTCACCTTTGTAATATTAGAAGTAACTGAATCATTACTGTTATCTACTACTCCTTGGAATTTACTATATTTAAATTTTGCTCCATATTGATTCATTTCAGAAGAATCTGCATAAGCAGTTATATTATTAGTTATTACTGTTTTTACAGAATTTGAACTAGCAGCTAAACTAGGATTATAATATGCATTTACATCAACTTCTACATACAAATATTTCAAATCTTGGATTTCAGTAACAATTCCAGCAACAGAATACTTTCTTAAAATGGTATTAAGGTTATTTTTGATGGAATCTGGTACATAAGGTCCATAAAATGGTTTTATAGTGATAAAAACCTTTCCATATTTGGGAGGATTCAATTCTTCACCTCCAAAAACTGAAACTGACTCAGTTTCTGGGTAAATTTTAGGAATTAATGCTTCATAATCAGATGCAGTTACTGCTCTATTATAAGCTGAGTATATTTTAGGTGCATAACGCTTAATTGAGTCTACAGATTCAATTTCTTTACCCCCTACAGAGTCATTTACAGTGGTAATTATTGAAATTCCTGTACTTACTAAGTTATTATTGTTATCTACTAATCTTCCATTGAAAGTAAAGGATGAAACATTGTTTCCAGCAGCTCCATTAGTGGTAATATAAGAAACTTCAATAAAATTAAGGGATTTTAGCTTTTCTCCAAAGACTCCATCCCCAAAAATCAACTCATAACGTTGATCTTCAATTTCTTGAAGGAAATATACCCTAGATGTGTCTGTAACTTCTATTAAAGTATCAGAAAATACGTATTTTTTAGTAGAAGTACTAGATTGAGTCTCTCTAACTAAGACTTCTAAGGTAGAAGTATCAATATTTGCATTTTCTAAGATGTATTTTGTAGGTGGAGCTGGATTTAAACCTGAAACAATGAAATTTGAGGTTAAAAATGTCCCTTCATATATCTCAATATTACTAAATGTAGCAATTCCATCAACTACAGACACTGTAACATCACTCGGAATGCAAAAAGAGTAACTTTCTGACCCAAATGTTGACGAAGAAGTGGCAACAATGCCTTTTTTAAGGGTTAAAGTGATTGGTTTTGTAGTAAAATCACTAGTATCAACAAAAAATGAGACTGTTGCCTTTGCAGCAGTCCTTGATCTAGGTGTATATCCAATATTTCTTGCTAATGAGACTACATTTTCTCTTAAAGTAGCACTATCAATGAATACTTCATTGCTAATCATGTTAGCATTGTAAGAATTGATGTAAGTATTGTATGCCAATACATCAATTATGCTAGAAAGGTTAGAACCTTCAAAGTCATAATCAGTAAAAGTAGAATTTGACCTCAAATAATCCTTCAAAGAAGTCTTTATTTGGTCAAAATCTAGATCTGTAAAATTAACTAGTGCCATTTATCTCGTTGGCTGTAGTGCAAATGCTAATTGTTGAGGACTAGCATCAATTCCTATAATATTATATTTAATAACTACATCAAAAGCGTAGTTATCATAGTCAGGATTAACTATAACTTCAATTAAATCTACTCTTGGCTCATAATTATCAATGGTATCCCTAATTTCATCCTTTAAATTGGATGCAGAAATCTCATCCATGTTGTCAAAAAGGCTCTCTGATACTCTAGAACCTAAATTTGGATTAAAAAATCTTTCTCCAGGTCTAGTAATAACCAAATTCCTAACAGAACGAGCAATCGCAGTTTCATTTTTGACACCAATAATGTCGGAATTAATGGGATTTACTTCAAAAGACATGCTAATGTCCTTAAATCCCCTACTGATCCTTTCTACAGGCATGAAACAACGGTAAATATAAGTTATTTATCATAAAAAAAGAGACCCTTAGGTCTCTTTACTCATTTTCCTTGTCCTCTATACCTTTTTTTAGGTTTATTTGCACTTGTAGAAGCATACTTAGTATGTTTCCCCCTACCTTGATAAGTCTTTTTAGGTATGGTTTCTACGTAATCACCACCAGAGAGAGATTTTTTGACTGGCATTAGTTT
>VTLG01014074.1_pt1 | contig 25124 bp, 26 predicted proteins | sample 4694571 | NCBI WGS metagenome assembly VTLG01 (sample SAMN12604809, study PRJNA352737) | marine metagenome | biome: ENVO:00000447; feature: ENVO:00000209|ENVO:00000569|ENVO:01000036; material: ENVO:00002151; isolation source: viral sequences binned using virsorter ...
TTCTGGGTTATCTGCTGGGCCAGACAAATGGACGGTAGTTACGCTCAGCCAACTTACGATAAATAGTAAAAGTAGTCTGAGGAGTCCCGAGATACATAATACGGCTATCATCTTTCGGCGTGAGGATGGACTCAGCTTCTGTACATAGTTGGAGAAGTTTTTCACGCATCATCTCTGTCATACTGTTGCCAGGAACTTCAATGTCGTCTAGAATCATTAAATCGGCGCGACTTCCGGTGAGCTGTCCAGTGATGCCCACCGACTTTACGCTTGGTGCCTGGTGAGGTGAACAGTTTACGTCGAAGCTTATACGCGACCATCTGGATTCGTCCGATTTGGGTTGTAAGTGATTCAGCCATGGGGTTTCAATGATTAGTTTCTGTAGGAAGATGGACATGTTATCCGCACGTTCCTTGGATGCGGATATAATCATTATCTTTCGTTCTGGGTCTTTGAAAAGGGTCCAAAGAACAAACGCTCCAGTAATCCATGATTTACCAACACCACGGAAGGCTTGGATCTGGAGACGTTTCGGACCACTTTGTAGGTAGTCAGCAATTGCGTACTGTGCTCGTGTTGGACTAGGTAAGTCAAGTTGCTCCCAAAGTGCTTGTAAAAATAGTTTAAAGTCGTCTTGTAGGGCGGTAAGAACGTCTGTCATTTAGTCGGCCTTATAGTAGGTGTTACAAACTTTTCAACTCTGGTTCCTGGATATGTCCTTTCTAGATAACCTTGAACCAGCCCTGACCAATCATCACGGCCACCATAGAACACGGCTTCCATAGCTGTAAAACCTTTAACAGGTTGTCCGTAAAAACTTTTACCAGATAGTGTTGGGAATGATGCCCACTCTGGAGCAAGTTTAGCTACATTTTCACGGGTAAATGGGTCTTTAGTTACATCTACACCTCGCTGCTTTGCCTTATAAATAAAGGCTTTATCTTGATTTTCCTTTGACATAGGAGCATCTTTAGGCCAACCGAGTGCTTCAGCTACTTCATCCCAGGTAAAAGGCATAAATTGATAAGCCCCAGCAGCTGCAGAGCAGTGTTTACCTTTACATATAACTTGATTAGGGTGACCTGGTTTTGTGTTATCGAAGTGCCCACCGCCAAATAAAACTTTATGTGGGGTTTCATCTTTATCTGTACCTTCTGCGTACTTCGTTACATCTGCCCATCTACGTGCGTTATCATTCATAAGTCACTTACCTACTACGCTTTTTACGATATTCAGTTTGATCATACCCCATTTTCTCTAGCGCATCTGCTGTTTTATCATGACGATCCTGTATTACATTCACATTCTTATTAAAATTTTTAAATGCATTTTCAATGAATTTTCTACTCTTCTTATCCATAGTTAAATAGGGTCAAATAGTTCGTTTAAGTTCTTTTTAATCAGCGCATCTAACTGCGCTATCTCCATATCTGTGAATGGTTCTGGCTTTACTACCTTCATTGGACCGAAGTCACTTTGAGGGCGGGCTTTACGGGAATAGCTAAAGCCATCCCCGGATGCCGTCATTGCTTGGGTTGAAATTGCCATTAGTTTGTGTCGATGGATTTTAGTTCATTTATTCTATCAGAAGCTCTATTGAATATAAACTCTCTCATTTGTTCTGGATTTAAACCACCATAAGCTTCCACGTATATTTTTTCAAGCTCAAGCATAGTTTCTAGGCTAGGTTTACCTTTAGTTTTTATGTAGTCTACCATGGCATAAGCTACTTCCTCGGGTGTATCTAAAGTGAGTAACTCCTTACTGATTTTCTGGAATGGCTTACCTTTATGCTCCCAACCCATACCACGTGCTAACATGTGCCCTGCGTCATGCGGATCAGCGTATACATTCTGTATACCCCATTTACCGCCTCCCATTGCTAGAGAGTAGTAGTGTGCTAAGTTATGTAGTTGTAGGATATCACTTAGATCTGCCTTACCTTGATGTGCTAATTCCATCATTCTTAACAGAAATCCAGCGCTAGCATACTTAGGGAATTTATGATGTTGTTTCTTACCTGGTTCTTGTGCACTTGCTACTTGATAAACATGACCTCCCCAAGGTGCCCATGTAGATAGCCAGTCATAAGCAGTGTCATAGTCAGGTTTCTTTCTATTTAAGGCTCTCATGACTTTATTACCTTGCTCTGCGAGCCAAGCATGGTCACGTATAGTAGGTGTAGGTGCTGATTCACCAGTACTTATATCACCTGAACCATAATCACCCATTGCCTTTACTTTGCTCTTCGGGTTTAGACCCCTAATAACCGCAGCTTTATATACATAATCAACACCAGGATCATACCTTGAGCTTTGATGTTTAAGGCTGCCTGCAGTTGTGTTAGGTTTAACAGTAGTTTGATTGGGAGTTATGTTTTTTGCTCCCTTAGCAGCAAGATCATAACCCTGCTGCTTTTGCTGCTGCCTAGCTCTGTTAGCCCGTACTCCTACAGCACCCATTCCAGCAATCTGAAGTGCTTGCTGCACTCCTTCCATTGTTTGAAACTGTGCTGCAGTTTGAGCGTAGGATGCTCGGTTCTTTTCCTCTGGGATGAATCTAATATCACCGCCAGTCTGTTTATTAATGTATAATGTTCCAGCACCATGTATTGGATCAGTATACTGTGCAGTCACTCCTCTTCCACTTGATTTATATTGGCTGAGTAGTTCACCAGCTACAGCAGGTGATGACGATAATTCCTCTAACCTCATCGGTTTATGATACTCAGTCGGTGTCGTAAGTGTTTTCCACCATTCAGTGACACCAGGGAAAATATCTGCCATCGCTACCCCCTAATCTTAAGCCCCTTACCTGGGGCATACTTCTTACCCTTACGCGGGCGTGCTCTATTCTTTGACGGACTCTCTAGTTTCGCCTTACCGGGACCGGTATGGGACGCATCTCTTCCGTCTCTGTTTCCGTAGGTACCAAGTTTTCGATTAGCTCGGTTAGCATCGACTCTAAGCTTTTTCCCCTTTCTTGTCTTATTATAGGCTTTTTGTTGTGATTTTCTGTTGCCATTTGCATACCTTGCTGTCATGATTAGTTAAACTGTTATGTTAGGGTCAAAAATCTTCAGCGCTTGACCGGCCAGACCGGTAGACCTACTGGGGCCTTCACCATTCCATGAAAATAACCCAGCACCAGTAAAAGCATCATACCCTGTAGCACCTTCTCCTCCTGCAGCACCTTCTCCTCCTGACCTACCTCCTTTATCATCTGTTAAACCTGGATTATGCAGTGCCATAGGTACGCCTCCAATCGCCTGCAAGGCATGTCCAATAGATTGAGTTTTTCTATCCTTAGATGTTTTTGCTATAGCTCCTCCAATTAAACTCAGGATGCTACCTGCTTGAGACCATCCTGAAACTTTAGGTACAGCTGGCGATAAAGCACCGCCTAAATTCCAATTACCTCCAGCACTAATACCACCACCAATCATTTTTTAACTCCATAAAGACGTCTTTGTACTAATTCCGGGTCGACTTTTGGCATTACTGATGCCAGTTTGTGCAGTGGGTTTCCCTCGTAAGCGACTCCACTGATGTCATTCTTTACTAGCCAATCACAAGCGGCCTTTAGTTCGTGAGCCGTAGCTTCACCACTTTTAACCCTTTTAAGGAATTCTTCTGTGACTAGATTGTGTAATTCGTTAAATGTTTCCTCTGAAGCTTTCTTTACCATAACGGTTCCTTACGTTTCTTCGGCTTCGGCTTTCTTCCTGCCTTTGGCGGTTCTGGACCTGATAGTACATAACCTTCCCTCTGTGGCTTACCAAAGCCTGTCATAAAAGGTCCTTGTAGCTGTGAAGTTTTCTTATTCACTTGTCTAGTCATTACGTTCCGGCTCCTCGCTCGGCTTTAGTTTATTGAGTAGAGTTTGAATACTTTGGATGACGCTATTCTCCTTTAGTGGAGACAGAGCAATCAGTTCTGATGCTAGGGCTACGATCACCCAAAATGCGGGTTCGGATAGAAATAATAGTTCCATTTACTTGGTTTCCTTCTTAGTGGTTTTTGGTGCTGGCTTCTTAGCTGATTCTTTAGCTGCAGCTTCTGCTGCTGCCATATTCTTTAGTTGTCTTGCACTTGGGTTAGTAAATGTCATGGTAGTTTTTCTGTGGTCTGTTTTTTGGTTAATAAAGCTATAGGTACGACATCATTACACATATGTTCTACTCTAGATCCAGGTCTAAAAGTAAACCCTTTCTGCTGTAGTTCTGCACATTTAAGTGCTCTTACAAGTTCATAATCAAGCATCTGTTTCTGCTCTCTACGTTTAGCTATAGACTTACATCTATCTATAGTACCCCAATCTAAAGGGACCATAAAGCTAATCTGAGCACCCCAGTTATTACTTGTTACGTAACTTTCATTGTCAAATGGTATCGTATCATTACCCATATAAAATGGGGATAGAGTCATAGTAGGACCATTACAAATGATCCCACCTCCATAGTGCTGCCTTGAAGGAGCACCGTTGTTCTGGAATTGCACGGCTTGGTTCGTAACGTTGCCCGTTGCATTAGACTCGGGCGCTGCTGTGTTATATACATCATCAGCTATTACAGGGTTTACTGCGAGAAGACTGATAGCGAGGTAGTAGTGGAGTTTGTTGTAATACTTCGATCGATGTCGATCTGTTCTACTACACCTGCTGGTCTGACTACAGTCTCTATCTGAAACTGTTCCCCTGCTGTGTGTACTGAGAAGGTTGTCTGTGGATCCACGATGTTTCCACTGGGGATTACGTTTGTCCCAGACCAACTGTGATAGTTGCCTCCAAATACTTCTTGGTCTATTACCTCGGTTACTACTTGTGTTGTAATCGTGGTTGCTTGCATTGATCCTTGGGTGAACTGTGGTGTTACTTGATTTGCCCTTGCTGCTGAAGGAATGAGTAGAAGAAGTGGAATTAGCCATAATTTATTCATCTTTTTTGCCATTTCTGTTAGAAGGTTGGATGCCAAAAGTAGCCAGTGTGCCAGTAAATATACTGGCTATGAAGGTTATATCTTTAGGTGTTTGTTCTCCTAAGCCAGGTATTTCCACATAGTTAAGACTGATAATAAAGCCTGCCCAAACAACTACACCTAACCTAACAAATGTAGATAGGATCTCTAGTTGTTCTTCCTTGTCGTCTAGTCCGTCTTTAAGTTTCGCTAGTACGTTCTTCGGTTTTGGTGTCTCCGTCTTTTCCAAGTTTCTTTTGTATACGTTTTACTACCTGCATAAATACAGGTTTTAATATTTTAACTAGATAATTAAACATTGAGGTAGCAGTCAAAGTAGCTACCACAGAGACTGCAGCAGTAGTTGCCGCAGTCGCTACGATTTCTTCCCTTGGAACGGGGATATCTATATCAGTCCAAGGGATATTTATCTTCCGTACTTCTGGTAAAGGGTTCTCCTTCTTCCCATCCGGTTCCTCTTTTACTTCTTCTTCCCCCTCTCTAGGAACGCCTACAGGGGGGCTTAAAAACTCTGGAGGTGCAACCATAGGTTTATAGGATGGAATGTCCGCTGTAGGGACAGCTAGGATAGGCTCAGGAAGTATCGGTGGTTCAGGTATAACCTGACCTGGAAGATTGATGGCAGGGAAGATAGGAGGTTCAACCATTAGTCAGGTTTCCTGATAGCCATGTATATGTAATTATCACCGGCTGGGTAAGTTATACCACCGTACCCTTGGCCAAGTGGATCTACAGTGAAACCTGTAGAAGTAAAGCTTATGTACGCAGCTCCGTGTTCACCGTCGGTATAATTAGCCCATAGCTTACTAGGGTAATTAGTACCACTAACGTTGTACAATCTTTGGTTATCGAACATAAACCAGTTCGTGCTGCTGGTATTAGCAGTACCATCAGATTGTTTTATCAGTACGAATTGTGGTTCCCAACCGAGATTAACAGCTGGTCCAGCGCTACCAGCGCTGTAAGTACCAGTATAAGAGCCACATTTAATGTAGTCCTCATCATTCGCGAATAGATAAGCTACGTACTTTCTACTGGCATCATTCGTTTCGTCTTGATTATCTACTTTAAAGGTTGTTGTTGTAGGATCTGTGTTAGCCCAGGCAGCGGTGTCTGTTGCTTTATTATCATGCGTGTTTAAATGCATGATATCATTTTTTGAAACCGGATCATCCATGTGTTTATGATAGACACACCAATTTCTGGCTGTACCATAAGTGTCGTATTTCTTAACTATGATCATCCCAGGTAAACATCCTAAACCGTGGGAAATTGTTTGTTCATTTGGAGCACTACCTTCGTATTCAATGATATCAAAGAATTTCTCTGCCTTAAGGAATGTCCAAGAAACATAATTGACACCAGTATCATTGATGAAAGTCGATCCGCTATTGTGCTCAAAGCCGCTGCTAGTAACGGTCACAAGATTACTTGTGGAACTGGCATCACCACTGGTGCCGCCACTATCCAGCCAGCCATACCAAGCGCCACCAGTACTTCCCTTAGAACCTATTAAACCGTGAGACCCACTTCCTCTACTTTTCATCCATATGAGACCTTCCTTCCCAACCATATCTAGACCATTATCTACGGTTATACCTGTAGAAGCGCCAGTATATGTTTTAACAGAAAACCAATCTGCAATTGTTTCAGCACCACTACCACCAGCTCCTAAGAGCATTTGCATCATTGACATTAGCTTAGTCCCGCTCCAGTAATGTAACAGGTATCAGCAGCTATAAATAGTAAAGTAGCCACACCTCTTCCAGCCAAAGTTCTATTAGCATTAGTACCGTCAGCTGCATAGTACATGTTTGTACCTTTAGCAATGGCTAAATTATTACCACTGTTATTTACGATAGTTATAGCGTCTCCAGAGGCGAATACAGAATCAGGTACTGTTAATGTCTGATTAGCGTCTCCTGGAGTGAATTTGATATGTTTACCAGCATCAGCAGCAACTAATGTATAGTTAGTAGTTTTAGCGTTTTCAGGTATCTTCCTTACATCACCCTTACTGTCCTCTAGCGTACCTACAACAAGTGTAGCCGCAGTATAACCTGTACCGGATGTATCTACTGTTGTAGTTGGTGCTGCTTGATTCAATTCAAACAGTTTCCACTTACCACTATCGTTAGCATCTCTAAACAGTCCAGTATAGACATCTTGAGATCCAGTAGCATCATATAGACCATAGAAACCGATATCTACAGTATTTGAACTATTGTTATTCTTAGCTAGTGAGATTAGTGGATCTTCAACTGTTAAGTTTGTCGTATCAATAGTAGTTGTAGTACCGTTAACAGTTAGGTTACCAGCAATAGTAACATCATTTAAACCTGTGAGATCTTTACTAGCATCTACAATAAGTGCTTTACTAGCGCTCACTGTTCCTGCAGTTATACCATCTACAAGATTTAATTCAGCTGCAGTAGACGTCACTCCATCAAGGATGTTGAGTTCAGCAGTAGTAGACGTTACCCCGTCTAGAAGATTGAGTTCAGCAGTAGAAGACGTTACCCCATCTAGAATGTTCAGTTCAGCAGCAGTAGACGTTACTCCGTCTAGAATGTTTAGTTCTGCTGTAGTAGATGTTACTCCGTCTAGAATGTTCAGCTCTGCAGTAGTAGACGTTACTCCGTCTAGAAGATTAAGTTCAGCAGCAGTAGATGTTACTCCGTCTAGAATGTTCAGCTCTGCAGTAGTAGACGTTACTCCGTCTAGAAGATTAAGTTCAGCGGCTGTAGATGTTACTCCATCTAAAGTGTTCAGCTCTGCGGTTGTTACTGTTGCTCCATCTAATATCTGTACTTCTGCCTGTGTTAGATCAGCAAGAGCACTAGCTGTACCACTAGCCATTGTAGCTAGTTCTGTTAACTCAGCATCAGCGGCTTGTTTAGCAGTTACTGATGCTTCCGTCGCAAGTGCTGTACCACCTGCTGTACTGCCATCATGAACGACGACTACATCTTTATCTGTATCTACAGTGACTTCACCTACTGCTCCAGTAAAGCTGCTATGTTGTGAGGTTGTACCTCTTCTTAGTTGTAGTAATTTTGCCATTATGTTAAAGATCCAAAGTCAAGTTTTATGTTAGAGATTTCTTTTTCATCGCAATCTAGCGGTCCTCCTAGTGTAGGAGTAGTATCTTCTGATAATTCAGACATACCTTCAGAAGCTGTTACAACCCATGAAGTACCGTTATTGTATTTCAAAGTACTACCAGTAGAATCATACCAAAGATCCCCCGCACCAACAGTGCTTCCTGTTGGAGCACTACTAGCAATGAAGTATGTATTAGCGAATGCGTTAATATTTGTAATATTAGTTGCACATGTATCTAAGGATCCTGTACCTGTACCTGTACTAATAGCATCAGCAATGCTTCCTAAATCTTCTTGTCTAGTAAGGCTACCAGATACAATAGAGATATCATCTAAGACTGATTGAGTAGGTGATACTGAAGTAAATGTAGTACCATTATGTACCTTCAATGTTTTATTAGACGATGAGTCAAACCACAAATCACCTGCTGCTAAAGCGTTATTACCACCGTCAGTAGTTGGGGCTGATGCAGCGATTTGATATAGATCTGCAAAATTACTTACATCTGTAATATTATCAGATACAGTTTCAACATCAGTAATCTTACCAGCCACAGTAGTGATATTACTATTGTTACCAGCTACAGTGTTGATGTTAGTGTTATTACCAGCTACAGTAGTGATATTAGCGTCACTACCTGCAACTGTATTTATATTAGTAATATTACCTGCAACTGTTGTTACTTCAGTGGCTTTAGGCGTAAGTCTATGAAACTTATAAGTATGTAAAGTAGTAGTTGTTTCTACCAGACATCCATAACCTGCAGCTAATACTGTAGTTCCACAATCTGTAATTGTAACATTACTTCCTGAGATATTTGTTAATGTAGAGTCAGGGATAGTACAAGTACCACTGCTTGGAGTATATGAAGCTCCTAAAACACCAATGGAAACAATAGTACCAGCTCCATTATTTACATCTGGATTAGCAGCTGGAAATGTAGCTTCACTAACTAACGGTACAAATCCACCTACATCGTCAACTAGGTCAATAATCCGATCATTAATAGCTGCTGTTGTTGCGATAGTTGTATCGTTATCGGGAAATGGTGACACACCATCTTTAATTGTGTCACCAGAACTGATATTAAAATATCTAGCGTCTGAAGCAGAAGTAGTGAAGAACGATGTATCGTTAGCAGAGTACCCGTTTGCTGCTTGTTCAGAGTTAGTTACAACTGCTGATGCATCTAACATAGTAGTGGTGACTGTGCCAGTATCACCTGTAGTAACTACTGTACCTGTTACGTTAGGTAGAGTAATAGTTTTATCACTACCTGTAGGATTTGCAACTGTTAATGTTGTCTCATAATCATCATCTGAAGATCCTTCAAAGACAACATTACGTGATTGACCAAGTGTAATATCACCAGTCATAGTACCACCAGCTTTTGGTAGTGCTGCGTTAGCTGTATTTAGCGCTTGTGTTGAGTCAGTGATAGCTTTACCGACTCCTGATTGAGGATCAGATGCTCCAGTTGAATCGGTTCCAGCATTACCACGTCTAACCCAGACAGGAGTTTGACCTGCAGCTGCTGTATTTTTAGCAACGAAGGCATCAGTTGCTAATATAGAGTCATCTGCAGTTTCTACAGCATATTTAACACCTTTAGGATCTGATCCATCTTGTGCTGTGGTACCTCCACCTTTCAGTGTCCAAGTGGATCCACTCTTAGTACCGACTAGTGTATCAGTAGCGTCTTTAGCTACATTAGCTCTATCTATAGCTGTTACAAAAGTTCCGCTCTCCAATACTCTAGAGTTATTTAGAGCAGTTGCTGCATCATTAGTATTCTCTTGGGTTGTATATAAGTTCTGTGTAAAGTTATCGTTTAAGTCACCTGACTTAATAGCTGAACCTGGGTAGAAGGTTGCAGTTAGGTTACTATCATCAGTAACTCTATAAATTCTAAGTTTATCCCCCGATGCTGGATCATCAACTAATGTTATTTGTGTTGTTTGTCTAGTAAACTTGTGAGGTTTAGTCGGATTACTAGTTAAATCTTCTTCTTCAATTGGAATTAGCCTCACTCCATTCAATTCTACTTGAACGTCTTTGGCATTTAGATATGGAAATTCAAAACTATACGGACCCTTAGCTGGGGGATTACCTGAGAGGGTATAGTTCTTATCAGTTGTAGCCATAGGTTTTAGTTAATCTCTTTTACAGTCTTAATTAAATCATTTATTTCATTTTGATGCTCAGCTGCTCCCTCAACATCACCTCTTTCTAACGCTACCTTTTTATATTCTTCTAGAATACCCATTGACCTGTAAGAAGCGTTCTCAGCTTCTAATGCTGTCCAAGCTTTCTTAAATGCATCGTTATGTATTTTATCTAATGAATCATGTATATATGAATCACCGATTGGATACTCATCTTGTGTCATCTGACCACGGGCTTCTTTATAACGTGCTGTGTAACCACCACGTAAATCTTCCTTCATCAACTTGATTACTTGCTCTTTCAATCCACTATACTTAGCTACCCAGTTATTGATATAATAACGTTCATCAGCTGTTAGTGGTTGTCCGTTTAATCTATTAGTTCTTAAAGTATTTAAGTTATTCCATCCAGTATCTAGCAACCACTGTCTCCACGGTTCAATACCTCCGTTAGATTTAAAGAATGGTAGTACTGCGTTGATTGCTGCAGTAGGCATGTCGTGGTAGTTTATACGTTCTCCAGTGTATACATCTAGTTGATCTTTTAAATGATCATTACTGTTAAACATAAACTTAGAGAAGTTCTTATGTAATGCGAGTATATCATTCTCTACATCTTTCAGTTGAGGAGTTATCGCTTTGTTTAGGACACTACGTGAACCAGTCCAAGCAAATGGAACTAGTGGATCTGTCCATCCTGCGATGAACCTCTTAAGAGCCGTTTCATCCCTACTGATGATACCTACTAAAGGTGCCATACCACTAAGGAATGTTTGGTTTGTTACATTCATACTGATAGAATAGGCAATCTTACTAAACCAGTCTTCAGTAATTGCTGAATCAACTCTATTAGCATTATAAGCTACATCAGCCACCATTGATAGTATCTGTTGGAATGGTTCAAATCCCCTATAACTATACCAGTCTCCATTAATACGAATGCTAGTTGGCTTCCAACCTAATCGCATCATATCTTGTTTTTCAGATGCTTCAACTGGACCATTACCAGTTAAGTCGCCATTTGCTGCCATCAATCCGACACCCATAACAATAGCGGAGCCCATCATTTGACGTCCTCTATATTCATTCTTCAGTGTTTGAAGTGCTAAATTAGGATCAGAGAAGTCTGTAATACCATGTAATCGTAGAACTTCTTCAATCTCTGAGCGTGTTGTAGCTCTGAATACTCTATTACCTTTACCGATAGCATCAGGTAACGCGCTTAGTGGGTTGTAAGACCAAGCTTGTTTGAAGCCATTGATACCTGTTCTAGGGAACATGAACAGCGGTTTAAGTACTGGATACAGCTCAATCATGCTTTCCATTCTCTTAGCTGTTTCACTATCTAAGTTTAAAGCAATCTCTCTTGATGCATGCTTAGCTGCTTCATCTGTTAATAAACCTGTACTATCAAATGCTTGATCGTAGAGTTGTTGCTGTTTCTGCATGAATCTAGATTCAAATGCATCATCAACTACTCCACCAGTTTCTGTGAACAAATCATCGTATGCTCTAGTTCTAGCAAAACCACTAGCCATCATTGAGTTCGTAAACCCGTCAATAGCATGCAGTGCATTAACACCCCATCTGTTGATAGATAGGTTGTTATACCAAGACGTAACTTTAGCCATGTTTAACATTGCTAAGTTACCTAATTTGCCTTCCCTTTCCCATTGTGCAGCCATAGATTCAACTACATCTAACTGATCACTCTGTGCAAACTTAATATCATGCCGACCCCTTAACATAGCTTGTTCAGGGTTAGCTACTGCAAAGTTCCACTCTTTACCCATATGTCGTAAGGCACGTTGGAAGTTCTCCACAACCCCACCATAGGTAAATAAAGCACGTTTGAATACAGCGTTAGCTGAAGTGAAGTTTCCTGTAGCTGCTTGGAATGCAGATCCAGCGAATACAGAAATTGGTTTATTTATAGTAAGTATACCATTACCTAATGCAGCTCTTACAGGAGCTAAACCATTAAGTAAACTGTTGTACCGTACACCATGTAAACCTTGAACAACTAAACTCTTTACTTTAGGATTTCTATTATAAAGTAGTTTGGTTAGACTGAGACTTTCTTCCGCCCATCGGTTTAGTTTCGATATATCATCGACACTACCCTCTGTTAGATCATAAGCTCTAGTAAACGCATTCCATAGTTCTGGATCCTCTATTGCAACTCTTCTTAATTCTTGGACAAAGTTTGATGCCTCTTGATGTGCTCTAGACAACCCTTCATCAAATCCATTGATTACTTGTAGTAGTTTCTCAGGATCGAACCTCTTACCTTTTGTCATATCTAATAGATTACCTGTGTAACCCCATAGATACCTAACAGCTCTAGTCTCCTTAAGAACTAATCCTAGATTTTGCAGCATATTCTCTGTCTGACGTGACGTTTCTAATACGTCATCTAGAATTACTTTAGCTTTAGCTGCGCTAGCACTACTATCAGCGGCTTGCTGTACAACCATAGCTGAGGCTCTGAGTTGATTAGGAGTAAGTAACTCCATAACCTGTTTAGTAGCTTCTGAATAAACTAAGAACTCTTCAGTTGGGAGAAAATCAGCACCTTTTAAAGCTTCCTCTTTTAAAGCTTCCAACGTGGCTGTCATTTCTTCTGTTGATAGGTTGTATATTTCTTCTACCTTACCGTCAACTGCTGCCTTCCAATCTTCAGGGGAAGCCTTCCATGTACCTTCAATCAGTGCCTCCATACCTTGATGGGTTTTGATTGCTCGTGTTACTTCATCATATAAGTCAGCACGTACTGAACCTTCAGGAGCATTTAATAACTTCCTCATACCACTAGTAGGTAATGCAGCTCTTGCCGCACCTTTAGTGGTGTTCATGTCATTTGCTATTCTTACATAATCATAACCAGCTCCTAATGGGTCTGCAGGACCGACATTAGTTGTAGCGATAGCTTGATCTTCAACAGGTTTATGTAGAAGTGGATCATATTCCCCTTTGTTAGTAACTGCATGTTCTGCAGCTTCTTCGGTTAACGCTTGTCCACGTACCTTAGCAGCTTCATCTATGTTTCTAGTTAATGGATCGAAGGCCATCTCATCTACTTCGATGCGTCCACGTTCTGTAACTAGTTCAGCTAACCGTAGTTCTTCTGCTTCACCTAGTTCATCAAGTAGTCCGAGTTGTTCAATCTGTTCATCTATAGCTCTGAGTGCTGGACTCTTAGCTTGTTCTGCTATAGCATCAGCATTTCTTGTTAACGCTTCTGCTGCCTCATCTGTTTGTGGTGTTAGTACTAAACCAGGATCCCATTCAACCTTTTCACCTGCTTTTGTACCTTCTTTAGCTAGCTTCCACCTCTTTACATTATGCTCATGTACCCAAGAAGCTTCAAATTGATTGTGTTTTGGTACCCCTTTATAGTATGTTTTCAGTGCTAACATACCTTGCACTAATTCACCAGCAGCAGCAAAACCCATGTTTTCCCATAGCTGGTACTTCTTACGTTCATCGGTTCCAGCACCTTCTCTCGTAGCCCAAGGTATATTCCAACCAAAAGCATCATTTAATGCTTTAGCTGCGTTCTCATCTTCAGCTGACGAAGATGCTGCAACAATAGCTGTGTCGATACCTAGTCTAGCTGCTATAGCTCCTGTAGTCCTCACAGCTCCTGGTAGAGCTTGTGCCCATGGTAGGCTTGCTACCTTACCTACAGTAACGTTAGGTGCTATTAGGGAAGGTAACACGACTCCTGATACCTGACGTACAGTATGGTGTACTGCATTATCAGATTGTGGGTTATGTTTATGCCAGAAAGGTTTAACATATTGCTCTACAACACCTGGTTGGCCTCGTAGTGCTACGTTCTCTACCATTCCTAATAGGCCAACAGCGGTATCACCTAAACCTTGCAGTACAGAACCTTTCAAAGCAAGTGATTCTTCTTGACCTTCCATGTAGTCAGTGAGGAATGTCTTAGCTTCCTCACGTTCTTCTGCAGCAGCTTCTGAAGCTCCCGGAACAAATGCCGGTCCTATTTCAGGTTGAAGTTGTTCTCTATCTATTCCAGGTGTAAAGTCTGGACCTTCCTTACCTTGAGTAGATGGCATCAGGTTTCCTAACTCTTCTGCAGCTGCTTCTGCATCTAATATCTGTTGAGCTAACAGCTCTTCTTCTTCTGTTTCTTTTGCTTCTAAAATATCTCTAAATGCTGATGTCATTAATTAGGCCCCGCTGATAGATGTGCAATTAGGTAATCCCTACCATTTACTGTATCTTTAATCCAAATACTATTACCATATCCACTGGGATCTCTAACATCATCATAGTCAATAAGTCGTAATCCACCTGTTAACGTGATTGGTAATCCTGCTGGTGTTGCAAAGTCGAAGCCTTGATGACCTCTACCATCACCTAAACCTGATGTTTGTGTGTATGAATTCATTGGTTTACCGGCAACTAAGATGCGACTAAGTACATCTGCAGGTACTGGTAATCCTCTATCTGGATGATCTGACTCACCATTACCACTTTCAATGTGGGCATGTGCTCCTCTACTTCTACCGCTTTCTCCAGTAAAACCTACAATTCTATTCTGATTAATTACTGCACGGTTAACGTCGACACTACTTTGCCGGGTACTTCTGTCACGGTAAGCGGCTTTAGCTGCATCAGACAGTTTACTTACCTCTTCTGGGTCAGCGACATCAACTGGATCTAAACCTTCTAAACCATAACCTCTTAGCAGTTGGTCCGCTAGATATGAAACAGAAGCACCTGTCTCTTCCACAGCTCTTTGTACTGCAGCGTTTCTACCGAATAAACCTAAATTAAACTTACCACTAACTGTCGCTTCTTCAATAACTGATCTTGGCATAATTTCAGCAGCTTGTTCTTCGTTAGATATAGCTCTAACCATATCTAAACCTTCAGCTTTTGTTTTATTGGTAAATGTTCTAGTTACCTTCGCTCTAGTAGTGTCTAGTGGTGTTTGCGTTCCTGGTGAGTGGAATGAATTGAAGAAGAACGCACGTTCACCTACTTCATCTATACTTCTAACCTGTTCTACTCCATCAATCATTACATTATCCTTATTAATATTGAACCTTCCTTTATCTAAAGTTTCCTGTACTACAGAAACTGCATAATCTCTTGATGCTATTGGGTCATGTGTTTGGCGCCATTGTCGGTTATAAGCTGTTGTGGCGATTTGTGTCAATTCCTGCTTAGCAAAATCATAACCTTGTACTTTACCTAAATCTTTTTCAGCTACATCATTGACAAACGCTATCTGTTGTGGAATCCATTCCTTTAAAGAACTGAACGTGTTATCTTGATCTATCTCAGCTCCAGTAGAAGTACCAACTTTATCTCCATAAAGTTTAGTTAAAAATTTATTGATAGTATCTTGATCCATGTTATGATCTTTCAGCATTGCTCTCTGCTCATCTAATGACAACGCTGCAAATGCTTGTGCCTGCTCTGAATTAGTATTGAATTCATGCTCCAAAGCATTTAACATTTGTATCTGTTTAATCTTCTTTATATTTTCCTGATCCTGCACTATGGATGCTCTAGCTACCTCAGCGTCATGTTTAAGCATTTGATAACGTTTCTTCCACATGCGGCCCATATTACTTTCATTGGCATGCATCCATGCATCTATATCTGCCCAACCAACAATCTGATCCTTCACACCTTGCTTAAAGAAACCGTATATAGTCTCATTAGCATAGTCATAGTTAGGTTTACCTTTAGGTGTGAATGATCTTTGCGCAAGCAGGTTATGCAACCTCACCATCGAATCTGGATCATCATCAAATAAGGCTCTCTCGAAAGCTCTAGCATCAGTTCTACTTTCTTCAGTTTGAGCAAATAAATCATCTTTACGACCAGCTTCAGCGAACCATTTATCTTTTAGACCTTGCACATTTTTGCTAAATGATCCACCTGCAATACTTGCTGGTAATTCATGTAGCCGTATACCTTCCTCTTCCGTGAAGGCTGAGTATGTCTTAGCCCACAATTGCTCCCGTACACTCCAATCAGTGTTGTACTTTGGATGAAATGCTCTGTAAAATGATAATCCAGTTTCCTCATCCACTAAATGTTGATTAGCTCTAATATAAGAATCAAGTTGTTGGAAAGAATTTATAGCTAATTGGTGCTTTAGATTTAAATCATACTCACCACTATGCTTCCTTAGAAGTGCTAAATTCTCCGCAGTAAATACATTTACCCCAGTTAACCCGTTTTTCTTATTAATCTTATATAAAGCTTGGATACCTTCTGTAGTTTCATTACGAATAGCCTCCTCCATAGCAAAGGCTTCGTTCATCTGTTTTGTCGTCAATCCTGTGGCGACAATCATGTTATGGGCTTGTTGGTATCTAGCTTTCTGCTGTGCCTGTCTAATCGCAACGTGTTGCTGCCAGACTTGACTGCCGACATCTAGTAATGGAGCTAACTTTTCAAGGGCTGTCTGTTCTTTAGAACCCCTTCCTCTAGCAGCATTTCTGTCTGCTATGTCCATTTTAAAGTTTTCTATTTCAGCTTCGTGGATGGCATTCAAATTAGCTTCACGGAATCGATGATTCTCAGCTCTGTTCCTCTCCATAGCTTGGTGAGAACGTGCGATTATCTGAAATTCCTCATTCCTACTTTGTTTGACTTCCTCAGCCTTGTTCCTTATAAAAGTTGCTTTTCTCTTGCCATCTACAAGAATTTGATTTTGAAATTCACCTATAGGTATCTGAACGTGATAGTTCTTAAACCCTCTACCTTCAGCATACGATTGAAAAGTCATTGTTTAATACTTCCGTAGAAGTTTGTTCGTTTACATTCATCACCACCATCCAGCTGCGCTGCCTATAGCAGCAGTAGCCATAAGTCCGAACCCAACTGGTCCTAAGAATCCGAAGCCTGTTGCTCCACCTAATGTTGATGCTACTGATGTGCCACCGACTGTTGCTGTGAATCCAGGTAAAGATGCGGCACCTACCATAGCACTACCAAGAGTACCGATAGCTCCTCCCCAGCCTCCAGCTGCACCAACTTGACCACCACTAGTACCACCGTCGAAGTGCATACCTGATCTTGGTTCAGGAATATCTTCCCAATTAAGAGGGTATTGAAATTCAGATCTCGGTAAGGCTTGTGGTATCCCTGGCATTGGCTGGTACGTTGGTGCTAAGCTACTTACTGATGCTCTTGTTTTAAGATCTGCGCCTGCCCATTGAGCCTCAATCTGCTTAAACTTAGACGCGTAGGCCTGTTTAATAGATAACTCTTCACGGGAGTGACCTAGTCTTTCTAGTTTGAAACCCATAGCCTTTAAGTTATAGTCAGACTCAAGGTTATTAACTTGACGCGCTAGCGTAGTTTGTTCTCTACCATATTCAGCTATAACATTATTTACTGCCTGAACCTGAGTCCTACCCTGCTGGCCTGTCTTTGCCTTTCCTTTATTCTGCAGATACTTAATAAATGATCCCACATCTTTGTCAACTGCGCCACCTCTCTTATCATCTAACATCAGTTTTGACATATGTGCGTTAATGTCAGTCTTCTGCCTTTTCAACCAAAGTTTATAATCCGCCTCTTCCTTCCATATATTAACATCTCTAGCTGCATTCTCCGCAGCTTTTTTATTTAGCGCAAACTGTTCATCTTGAAGCATGCCACCGAGTTCCCAAGAAGCCCTGGCAGCATCATTCTGTGCTCTAGTCGCCCGAACCTTATAGAGGTAACCCAACTTATTTGTATACTCTTTATGTTGTAATAGGGTCTCCTCATTTCTTTTCTTTATATCAACCCCATCCATCATCCAGTAGTAGTTCCTGCGACCCTGCTGGTTCTTATATCTCCACTGTTCTTTTATACCTTCAAAGGTATCATCTCTGTCTTTCTGGCTCCCCCCGCCTCCGCCACCACCTCCTCCACGGGATTCCATTCCCATGCGTGCAGTGTCGAAGGTTTCCCTGTAAATGTCTCCAGGAGGCTTTAGAGAATCAAATTGTTGACTCCCTATACCTCCAAACCATTCAAAACTATCCATTTGTTTTAGTTCTTCTCCTTCGTTTTCTAGGTTGTTTTGGTTTGTTAGGTGTGATAGCTTTTGTTATCACTGCATACTTATGTTCCCAGTTAAGTTTGGCCGCTAAACCTTTTCTAGCCCAAGCTTCTAAAGCGCTGCACCCGCAGGCTACAGCAAACTCTTCTAAGTCAGCTAAGTGGTGATGGTACCAATTATCTCCATCGTGTCCAGTTTTAGTAGCGGCTGATATAATCCGTAGAACTTTGTTCTTTGGATAGTGTACCATTTCTGTAAGTATAGCTATAGATATATTGTCATCTATACCTACCCATAATTGTTGATGTTCATTTAGTATCAACCTAAGTGCATCCGTAGATGTCATATTTCCTAGGTAATCATATGCTAAAGCTTTCTCTATTAAAGGTCTAGCCTCAGACCAGACATCTTGGACTTTTTCTGTTTCTACTAGTAGTAATCGGGTGGTCATTTAGTTATACTCGTCTATAAAATCGTGGTGAATAATTTCCTTCCCACATCATTGAGTTAACGGCTACTGGGAATGGGGAGTTACTGAATAACCTTAAGTTAAAGTTATCAGTACGTTGATGAAGTGGTATGGTGAATATATTATCTTCTACTAATGGTACATCATCAGATAAATAGTACCCAGCTTCCTGTACTGGCTGTACATCATACCAGGTATCTGTAGTTATCTCAATCTTCTGAGCAGGTGTTGTAACATTAGCTGCTGTGGAAGATCCTGTTGGAGCAGTGTTGAATGTAACTGTATCTGAGTTATCAATAGTGACACCATTCTCTACTGTCCTCGTTACTGAGTAAGCTGTGGAAGGCTGTAGAGCACCGTCTAAAGTAACTCTAATACCATTCTCTTCTTTAAGTAGAAATGGCACCTTGAAGGCTTTTGTAGAGCCGTCTCCTGTAAACTCAGCAACCTCTCCTCTATAACCTTTACTCTTAACTTTAAACCCTAAAACACTAGATAGTCCTACTGAGAACTTCATTCTAGCTATAGTTAAGTTAGCAGTGAAGTCTGACTTAGCACCCTCTTCATCAGTTTTATAATAAGTCTTAGGTAACTCTATATCATAATTGTATTTATAACCTACGATTACACTAGATTGACTTAGATCTTTTCTAGGTACTTTGAAGTATGGATTTCCATCATTACCTCTTTCAGGACTGATTGTAAATCCAGATTCAGTTACTGAGGCAAAGTTAGATTCACCTGCAATTACTAGTACAGGTGTTAGAGTTGTGACATCAGCATAAGGTAAGTAACATTTACTACCATCATATACTGTACATGTAGCAGCTGCATTACTACCACCACCTCCTGAGAAGCTCACTACAGCCCCAGCATCATAACCACTACCAGCTGCAGTTAAAGTTATACCTGTAACTGCTCCACTAGATATAGTAGCTGTTGCTGTGGCTCCTGTACCTCCATCAACCGCTGCAATACTAACAGTAGGTGCTGAAGTATACCCAGTACCGCCTGCTGTAATAGTGAAAGTATCTATACCTAAGTATTTTACTGAACTAGCTACAGCATAGAAATCCATATGAGGGTTAACTTGCTTACCATCGCTGGTGACAATGATCTCCTCATCTGGAGTTTGAGTCATACTAGCTTTAAGTAAATCATAAGAATTACCATTCCTTACTACTGAATACATGTAATCTTGATCAATTGTAGCGAATTGAATAGTACCTGGTAGTGTCCACTTAACCCAAGCTTGCATTAGATTTTTCTCATCTACTTGATATGTTTTATAGATATACATATCTCGTAAACTGTTTCCATACAAAGCGATTAATGAGTTTTGAGGACTTGCAATTAATTCTGTAACATCATTTGGTATCCATTCAGAGACAATCTTTCCTACATCATATATTAAAGGTGTCTCCTGTGAACCACGTGTAGTAGCTCCATATACTCTAGTATAGCTTGGTGTCTTACTAACAAAAGAAATAGAAGTTCCAATATCTACAGGATTTATTTTAGGATCCATCTCGAAGTTAGATACAGCTCTAATAACAGTAGTGCTCGGTGTTAGTATTTCAGTATCTGAGAACATGATGAACTGCTGCTTAGTGCTGAATAGAATCAAGCCTTGAGCTGTAGGTATAATAGCATGCAGTTTAGCTGGTCTAATACTAGAGCAACTTAAATCAATAGGATCTGCATCTGTACTAGATAAAGCTGAAGTGAAGAAGAAGTTATCAACATCACCTGACTGACTCATTATTACATTATCTTCACTAAGAAATCCAAGTCTATTATTATGGTAGAATCCTTGTTGAATTGTCTTTCCTACGAAAGTGGGATCAGGATTAGTTACAGAATCTCCTGTTTCTCTTTCATTCCATTCAAAGGGTTTAAATACAAATTCATTTGGTGCTGTATTAAGTAGTTCGTGAGGCATCGATGCGGCTACTAAACCAGGTGATGCAGCAGGGTCCCTACTTTCTTCCCATTTACCGTCGCCAGATACCCCATTATCTGCATAAAATTTTAACCAGTAATTATCTTCATCAGCATTTGTATTAGTTACCTTTACATATCTACCATCTATCGACTGGAAAGTGGTTTCTGCTACGTCTTTAATTTCTCCTTGGAAATGTGTTATATACTTATTACTGGAATCATCATTACTACCTAACGTGAATTCTTCAAGATACTCTGCTCCTAAAGTAAACCTCACTGTTGGTGAAGGAGATACATTAGTAACAGGTATTACAGCTGTAACTAAATCACCCTCTCTATATCCAACATTACCAAAATTATAGATAGAGCTAGCTGCATTATCAACTGCACCATTAGTTATCTTTACACTGACAGTTAAACCTTCTACTACTTTACCTATTTGCCAGGTTAGTGGTGAGCCTCCTGGTCCACCTAGTAGAGCGCTGTCACAACTAATAGCATCATACACGGCAAACCCACTTCCTCTATTTATGATTTTGATATCCTCATCTCTTACTTGTCCATCATCTTGTACAGTGATTTGCCATGTAGCGTTTATGCCTGTTGCATTGCTGGTGGTGCAAGTCGTTCCTGTAGCTGCGTCAGTACCATGGCTAATGTTATACACACCAGGTACTCTCTTGTCTAGGGTTGTATTTGTGGTCGTCCCTACACCCATATCTCTCTTACCATTACTGTTATATACAGTCGCCACTGCACCTGCTAAAGTAGTTCCTCCAGAATCAGTAGCGGTAGTAGCTACATTAATTAGATGATCTGCGTGATTAGCTGGTATACCTGATACTGGTGAATCTTTGTAGGTCATCTTCCTACTAAAAAACTCTAACTCTAAAGTAGATGCTAATTTAGTTGGCTGAACCCTACCTCCTATATCTTCTAGCTTTTCTAAACCTTTTTTAAGTTCAGATAAAATATCATCAACGTTTAGGTGTTGATTAGGGTGATCCCACTGAACATTAGGGTTTTCACCTTCACGAGTTCTATAGCGAGTGTTAGGGCCACTGTTAGAGTCCCATGTATTCTTACCATTTATAAGTACTTCATATAATGTATGGCTATTTACAACTGTTATATGTACCGTACCTACTTTCTTTGGATTAAAAGTTGACGATACTGGTTGTGCTTCTATAACTTTTGTTTTATTTGTAACGAATGTAGTATCTTGTACAGTTAGTACATGATAATTTTCTCTAGTTGTTGTTAAGTAATCTTGAGATGCAGAAGCTCTAACATAATCCCAAAGAACTGTGTTAGGTGCAGCACCATCACTGATGGAACTACCTGTACCAGTAGGGCCACCTGAACCAGCTGATGTACCAGCTTGTGTACATTTATAGACATTTGCACCATTTACTCTTACATCATCTACTATATACGCTGTGTTCGCTGCCCACGGTCCAGCGTCCAAATGAATATCACATTCTACACCTGTAGCAACATTCCATATTTTTATATTACCATTAGTAGATCCAACTTTTGCTGATATCCTACCAATATATTTCTCATCACCATCTCTATTTATGTAAAACCAGTTGGCATCAGCTAAGCTAGCATCGACTACATTAGATAATGTCTTACTAAATTTTAAACCTGGCCTCTTCATTAACCCAAACGTAGGATCAGGAACTGCATTTAAACATTCCCTTACTTGTCCGGGTATCTTCTTTTCATCTGTTTGTTTTGATACACCACCTAAGTAGTTAGTGATCGTTTGTGTTACTGCTGCCATTATCTATAAAGTGCTTGATAAGGTTGATAGCTGTTGTAATAGTTGTGTCCACGAGGATGTCCAAAGAATGTATAATCACCTTGATTACATTCATACTCCATTAGAGCAGCTCTACACTGCACCTCTTTTACTTGAAGCATTTCAAATTGATTTGGATCTCCTACAATTCTACTAGATACTATTAACGCAGTTCTAGAGATAATATAATCCTGCATAATTACTGGTAAATCTACCCAGTCAAACCAGAATAATTTATCTACATATACATCAGTTGTCCATTCATCTGTGTGATTTGTTTTGTCATATAATCTACCATTTTTCTTGATAACATCTTTATCTCCATTACTAGCGTTACTTGTTAGATCCATCTGTAATACATTATTTGGGTATAAAATGTATCCGTTAGCATCTGGTGATTCTTTTATATTTGTTTCAGTGTTGAAGCTCCAACCTTCAGCCTGTACTTCTCGTGATACTTGTAGTAAAGTATTGTATGCAATCGCAACGTCCGGGTTGGTTTGATCGAGGGTAGTTACAGGTGCCTGACCAACTGACGCCAGGATTTCGTTGACTGCTGGTAATTCTTGTGTAGCGTTAGTGGTAGGAATTGGCATAATGTATAAATAAAAAAAAGGGAGACCGAAGTCTCCCGTGTATAATGTAATTGCTAATTACGAAGCGTTAGCAGGATATGTAGAACCGAATGGAGCAGGTGCTGTAGCAGTACCGGCATAGAGTTCAACACAAGCAGCAGGATTCAGGAAGTCTGCACCCATAGCCAAACGGCCAAGGATTACGTCACCCTGATAAACTACTGAAATGTCCCCACTGGTTACTTGAACCTGAGGTCCAATTGCCTCAACACAACCAGCAGCTTCTTTCTGGAAGATCAAGCCACAGGAGTTAGCGAAGTTGGAAGCCTGTCCATACTCACCGTTGATACCAGCAACTGAGTTGCGAGCATCTTCGATACCTTCATCTACGAAAGAGCCAGTGTTACCTGGGTTTGTAGTTGCTGGATCTGTAGCAGCTGTTGGGCTAGAGGAAGGCTCATACTTGGTACCATACTTGCTGAAGAATGGCACGTTCATTGACTTGTAGATCTTAATCCCGGCGATCTCAAGAATACCTTGTCCGCTTTGCAGCGAAGTACCTTGTACGTCACGGTTAATAAGACCGTTGTCGGATGCACCTTGAATTAGTGCATAGTATTGACGTGGGTTAATTACGGCAACACGTCCATCTTCTGATACACCTTTCTCATCAAGTGCTGCAGCTGCATCATAGAATGCAGTTACAAGTTTCTGATCGTCAAGAGCATCGTCTGCATCAGCGGCAGTACCGACACGGATCTGCGTTCCACCTGGTTCAACGAAGTTAGCCTTCGTGATTGGTGAAGCGATACGTGCGCCTTTAGAGATAGCGCGGAAGATTAAACGGTCATACTTCTGAGCCAATGCATACCCAATCTTGCGGGAGATTTCCCCACGAAGATCATAGTGAGCAAGTGTCTCATCGAGATCGTATACGAACGCGCTGGAAATGAGGAGATCATCAATTGTGATCGTCTTCTCAGCTACCGGAGGAGCACCATCACTGTTACCAAGAATGGATTGTCCTGGTACATGGTACTCAGCCGTGGTGCGGCCAGTGTAGATGAACTGTAGAGATTTACCGTTCTTCAACGTGCGCTTCGTGACTAGATCACGAGCGATTGCGTTACGTTGGAAGCCTTTAAACATCTCACCGCTAAACAGCTTGAGATATAGATGTCTTGCGTCGCCAGTCGAGTTTTGCTGACCCGGCCTGGTTAGATCGGCAAGAGGCTCATTACTATTCTGATGGGCCATTGTTAATTAAATGAATTAAATGTATTGTTTATTTTCTCACGTGAAATTGTTGATCAATTTGTTGTGGTCTTTCCCACCGTCTAGACGGCTAAGGGTATCCTCGTAAGGGCCAAAGCCAATGAAGGAGAGGTCCGACTCTGAGGTGCCTCTCCTCCTACTCACTCCTTAGGTTCCTCTTGAGGTACGGGAGTTGGAGCATAGGGAACCGGATGTGCTGGGTTCCCTTTGTTTTGATGTGACATAATTACTTTCGTTTAGTGGACCAAGTCATTTCCATACCGAATCCTAGTAAAACTACTAGGAACATTACGTACAGAAGGTCCATCTAGAAGGCCCACTTAAGTCCAGCCTTGGTTCCGTAGTTGTTGTTGTCAACGTCAGTTGTAAGAAAAGAGATTTCTCCATAAACGGACACAGCCTCAGTGGCCTGAAAGGAACCTCCGGCTTTACCAGAAAACTCGGTATTGGCATCCCCTCCATCGGGGGAGACGATGGCTGGACCTGCTTGAAGATAGTAGCCGAGACGGTCTACATTGCCTTCATAACCAATATGAAGGTCTGTGACGGATCCACCGTAGTCTGATCCTGCCCAGCCGCTGTTGATTTCCGTGTTAACATAGGGGCCAGCCATTGCAGGTGTCGCAGAGAGGGCGGACAGTGTGGCAAGTGCAATAAATGATTTCATTTTTAGTTTGTTTGTATTGTTGTTCGCTACTTTGTTTTCGTGTACTTGATGCCACGATAGCAGTAAGTGACAGTCATAGTGTTTCTCCTATGATG
>VTLG01000916.1_pt1 | contig 25121 bp, 54 predicted proteins | sample 4694571 | NCBI WGS metagenome assembly VTLG01 (sample SAMN12604809, study PRJNA352737) | marine metagenome | biome: ENVO:00000447; feature: ENVO:00000209|ENVO:00000569|ENVO:01000036; material: ENVO:00002151; isolation source: viral sequences binned using virsorter ...
TCTTATAATTGCAGTTGATTCACTTAAAGGTATAATCTTGCTAACCTCAAATGTTTCGTTGGTGTGGTTAAACTCTCTGTTTGGATTGCTAAAATTCTCAGCAATTCTTTTAGACAACTCTTTTAATTTTATGGCTCTATCTTTCTGCATAATAACTCCTTATTTTTCATAACTTCCATCCTTGCCATCTAAAAATTCTTCTGCTATTATTTGTAAATCCACGTCATCTAACTTTGAAAATTCCCCATATTTTTCTTTATCTGATTCTACAAGATACTCTATATAATCAAATATAGAATACCTTCTTACTAATTGCAATGCCAATCTCCAATCCTTTGCTGTATGTGGTCTTTTGAATTTTTCTTGTAAATCTATCTCCAGCCTTTCATTAACCTTCTTTAGTTTTTCATATTCTTTTTTCTGCATAATAACTCCTTAATAGTTTAAATGCTTCTTTCCATACATTAATTTTATACTTGTCTTCAAATCTCGGTATCCCCAAAGCGTGTCTTTCAGTATGATGTAATCGGCAGAGGGGTATGCAAGAGAAGTGTTTGAGTGTAGGTTTTTTGCGGTTACCCCCCATACCAATAGCTTCAAGGTGGTCAGGGTCAGGGGAGGAGGCAAAACAGACCAAGCAAGTACATCCCCGAATATAATCCAGATATTTTATTGAATCTGCTTTAGCCAATCCTCTAACCTGAACACAATATAAGCCTCGCCTCTGTTTTGTCTTATTACCTGAGCATCTACGTTCTCGTTCGGGATAAGGTAGGATGCTATATTCTTTCTTATTTTGGCTTGAACTTTGTAGTCCTCTATAACAAGATCAACTTCGGCGTGCATCCCTAATGACTCTCCATTGGATGCGTAGGCTCTTTTGGAGTCGAGACCAAACTCTTTTGCTTTATTAACAATATCTCTTTCAAATTTATTTCCTTTAACTTTACTTGGGTGTGACATAGCGTTCCCCTTCATAAAAAAGCTCTCCGCTATCATCTGCCCTGCTTCCATCCCAATCAACAATAGCGAGTCCAAATTTTTCTAAAAAAATAGCTTCCTCAATCCAATATTCATAGCTCTTTAACCCAGCAAACTCTGCAACATCGCTTATCGAATAATCCATATCGTTGTCGGTTAAAACTACAAGCCTCCCATCAACCATAAGTCTTTCTTTACCAGCAAGGTTTAACCTAAATTCAGTTTGCTTGTCCCATAACTCCCATAAAATAGAGCCATCATCATCAGCTTCGCCTACTCTATAATGGACAAAAGAAGGCATACTTACCTGCCTATCAACCATTTTTAATATTTCCTTTTTAAGGTTTTTATCTTTTTTCATTTCTCTCCTTTTTTAATTTAAATTTATGTTCTTACAATATTTTTGTTAAATATAAACCTCTCACTAAATCCTGTCATTTTTTTAAAGGTTAAGAAGTCTGATAAAACCCCGCTATCTATCAAAGCATCTTTTGACCCTGCAAAATCATATTCTGGATAGCTCTTCCTTATTTTTTCTTCAGACCAACCCTTAAAGCAGAACTTTTCATCAAGAGCTGAAAACGCATTAAGATAAAAATCAACAATATCTCCATGTTCGGTAAATGTGTCGAAACTCGATGAAACTCTTTCGTAAAATTCGCCTTGATATATGTGGTTAATATAATGTTCCTCAAAAACCTCTCCATACTTATGGGACAAAAACTCTAAATAACAACATACACCTATAATGTAATCCGTGCTTATATACGGAAGCATATAAATTATATCGATAGGACGCAAATTGTCTTCATATAAATACGTTTCGTATTCCCAAGACTTTTTTTTATTTTCTCTCATTTTATTTCCTTTAACTTTACTTGGATGAGCCATTTATCATCTCCACTTCTAAATCGTGTCGCAATAAATCTAAATGACCATCTTCAGTATCAACACCTTGATTTAATACATTTTGTATTCTATCTAATATTTCTTGCTTTGTCATTTTTTTTCCTCTGTTTTTTCTTCATTCGTTTATACTTCTTAATTTCTTCGTGTCTTCTCTTTTTATCTTGTTTTCTTTCTTTTGCTTTTTTATTCGGCATATTTAAAATAAAACCTCTTGTCTTGTTAATAAATCAACTCTTTCTTTAGCCTTATTGTAATATTCTTCATCTATTTCAATACCAACCAAGTCCACCCCAAAGTAATGACAAGCTATGGCTATTGAGCCTGAACCTAAATGAGTGTCTAATATTTTCTGTCCTTTTTCTGCATAGTTATGCAACAGCCACTCATAAAGTTTTACGGGTTTTTGCGTAGGATGTATTCTGTCTTTATCTTGAGGGTGGTATTCAAATAATTTTGATGTAGTTGCTAATCCCTCTGATAAAAAAGCATATTCACACATTGACATAGTGAATTTATCAGATATAGTTAATTTTCTCCATATTGCAAAACCTTTGTGATTTGGTAAGTTTTCTGAAAAATTATTCGCCCCCCATATAATTTGATTTTTGCTTATTCTGAACAATTCTTTAAAAAAAGATTTATTTGGCTTGTCCCCAAAATCTTTCATATTCCCGTTTTTTGAGTTTTTTCGCATATCTTTAGTAGGTTGATTTTCTTTTTGATTTCTGTAAGGAGGGTCTATTATCGCCAAATCAAAATGGTTATCCTTATAATCCTTCATCACATTCATACAATCACCTAATATTAAATCAATCATTCTTTTCTCCTAAATACACTAAAACTTCTGCATCACAGCCAGAGCAAGATAAATTAGTAACAATCCCCTCTCCTTCAATACAATAATCTTCGTATGTGTGATCTCCACCCCAAATCAATTTAGGTTGACAATGCCAACAATTCATCTTCTTTTATTAACCTCCTTTAGATGCTTCTCTGCTTTTTTCTTGTCAAGAAACTTTTTACCATCGACAATATAAACGAAGTGAAGCTCTTTGGTCATTATAACTTTATCTTTCATAATAATTTAGTGGGGCGAAGGATATTTGGCGGGTAACCAAAAGAGAGTTAAGAGACCCTCGCCCCAATTTTTTACTTCCTCTCCCTATATTTAATTGCATATTTATCAAACAAGTTTATAATACCTTCTTTTCCTCTGCCCACATCAACTCTTTGTACGCTTCCAGACTTAAACTTTTTAAATTTTCTTCTAAACTTAGTCCTTCCTGTGTGTGCATCTCTTTGGTTTTTATAAAAACTACAATACTCAACATCGCCATCTTCGTAGCGAACTACATACAATATCATAATGCTCTCCTATAAGTTTTTTTGTAATTCAAGTAGAGTTTTTCTCGGCATCTCATAGCCTTCCTGATACATTATAAACAATGAATTTAAGCATATTTTCATAATTCTGTTAAGCTTTTCATCGTCATATACTTCAAGTTCTTTGAGATACTCGTTAAACTCTTCTATCTTTATTTTTTGATCTTCCATGTTATTCTCTCTCAGGTAATATCTCAGACCTACAACATCTGCTATCACCTTTTAGTTCATAATCGTTATAAAAGTCAGAATCTTTACATTTAGCACAATATCCAATAAAAAACTTGCCCGTAACATCGTGCTTAAATGATGCTTTTGATTTCGGCAACTCAACCTCATCTTCCCACCTTTTTTGATTTATAAAGGTAGAAGGGTGAGGTATAAACTGCTTTTCAGTTTCGCTAACATTCCAAAATTTTATATACTTACTCAAACCATCAAATGCTAACATTCTTTCTCTCCTTGATAGCCTTCTAAAGTTTTTTTCGGCAAGATACCTTCCAACTTTTCTTGGATATAATTTATAAAACTGCTCAAAAGTTATATCTTTGAAATCAGGCATATTAAAAAGGTATGTCATTTTCGCTTACCTGAGATGACCTTAACACCTCTAATTCCTCTTTTAGTTTTTTTATTTCTTTCTTTGCTCTATCAAGCTCGATAACAGCAGACCCCATATCAGTACAATCAGGATCAAGTGTTACTTTAGGCGTAGGCTTCGCTTCTGCAATCTTTTCAAAAGCTCCACCACTATTCATATCATTCATAGATAAATCATTTACCTTAAAAAAGGTAACATCGCCATCTTGGCATTTTTCTATTTTAATTTCACTACCCTCTTTTGCTCCCAATGTTTGAATCATCGTATGCAATGTTTCGGTTGCAAAAAAACCATCTTCCTCGCTATTTATATCTGATTTTATACCATATAAATACCAAGCCCCATAATTGTTTGTGCCTGATTTTGGGCTATCAAAAGATAGTGTTACTTTTTTAGGCTCTCCTACTTTAAACTTTAGTGCTGACATCCCTATTCTCCTTTTTTTCTGTTAATATTTCATTAAGAACAGAGATTGCTCCTATAATTCTGTAATACATCTGTTCTACTTTAATTTTTTCTTCAGTTAACTCTGAAAGTTTTTTCTCTACATTATCTTTCATCGTTCCCCCCTGCTAAATATGTCTTGGTTTTCTTACCATTTTTATAATAATCAACCTTAACAATAAAACCTTTTGAGTCGTAATAATACCAACTACCCTGCTTAAATTTCTTAACCTTTATTCCTTCAGATTTTATTGCTCCGTTTTTATGGTAGGTGGTTACTCTTGATGTGTCGCCATAAACTTGAGTAATCGCATCTATGTTAGCAGAAAAAATAAAACTGCATATTATAATTATAACTTTAATCATTTTGATTCTCCATTTTTAATTAAACCATTTATCCATTCTGATGCCTCAGTTTTTGTTGTTTGGTGTAATGTTTTCTCAACCTCGTCTTTCCTATACATTCCCTTTTCTTGCAATAGCGTTCTTATCTTGTTTTTTTGAGGATCAGTAGCAAGTTCTTGTTTTTTAAAGGCATCTGCCTCAATGTCGGAATATAAACCATATTCATATAAGTCTAATAATTTAAGAGTGCATCTATCTTTCCATCTCTTTTCAGCCATATTAAAGAAATAACCACCCTTGCCTTTTACATTATCTCTTGTAGCATCGGCAGTAGTCCAAATCTTATAGCCTTCAAGCTCTGCTTCTCCATAGATACCAACTCCATAAAAGTTATCGCCACCAAGAACCTCTACTTTAGGTGTGTGAAATATAACACCCTCTTGCTTACCTATTTTAGTAAGTGCATCGTGTCTTATAATCCAATTTGTTCCTATCGCCCAAAAATCTGCACTCATATCCTGCTTTGATTTTGGTAGTGTTAAATTATACTTGTCTGCTACTGATTTTATTTGTTTTGGTATGTCGTACAATATAGCCATTATAACTCTCCTTTGTTGTTATGGTGTTAATATAAATATAAACTTAGAAATAAAACAATAAAAAAATAATACTTGTAATTATAATCTGAATTATAATAATTTAATAGTCCATTATTGGTTTGGTTCGATACTTTTGGCGATAATGGATTTAGATAGCTTACCAAAAGGGGATTCCTGGAGGCTGACACAAGACGAAAGATTTTGAGTGTAGGATATATCATTAGTGATGAATAAATCAAATCTCGCATATTATAAGCTAATTTATAATGTGTATGCACGAAAGCGACTCTGAGGTTGTAATTTCTAAAGGCATAGGTTTCCTGCTCCTTTGAATAGGGGTAGGAACTCCTCTATGCTTTTGCTCACTAAGGTTGTAATATAAAACATTAAAAGTCTTCTATATCTGATTTTTCTAAGAATCTTCTTATCTTTCTGTTTTGTTCTTTATTTTGTTTGTAAACTTCTAAAAGAATTGATTTATAAAAAGTGTGTTCTTTTAAGATCTTATCAATATTAATTTTCATCATTTTTTTCTCCTTGTTTATAAAACTTGCTTTGTTTTTTACACCAGGAACATATGCCAAAATTCTTTTTATCTACACCATATTTGGCTTTTTGATTGCAACACTTACTTACTTTCATCTGTTTGCCTTAAAAAATGCTTTTGCAAATCCTGGTGGTGTCATACTTCTCAGCCTTGCTCTTTCGTTTGGCGGTAGGCTAAAGCTATCATAAAATATTTTAGCCATTCTTTTCTTAACTCCTTTTTTACTTGTAAACTCTACCATATCAGGCTCTACTATATCTGTTGGCTCAGGCATATTAAAATCTCCCCATAAACAAGTTCTTTTACTATAAGCATCTCCATATTCATAAGGTTGAAAGGTGCATTTAGCATCTCCAATATAATGTTTTAATCTACCTACTGGATTTTCTAACACCCAAAACTTTGGTTTAGTTATAAATATAATTCTTAAACAAGCATCAACAACAGATAAACCTTCAAGTAAGGGGGTTTTGCCCTTTTTCTTCCAATGTCTTGCACCACTACCGCTAAAATGTGTGCAAGGTGGAGCAGAAAGTATTCCATATATTTCTTCTTTAGGCTTTTTGAATAGCCTCACATCTCCCGTTCCAAAATCATCTTCAAGCCACTCTTGAGGGTCAATCACCCTTACATCATATCCGTTATCCCTATATGGTTTGCTCCAGGAGCCTGTCCCCCCACATAAATCAAGTATTATTTTATTATTATTGTTCATCTTAACTCTCCTTTGTTTAATAAGTTACAATTTTTTCTAAAGCCGATTATAATTTTACACACCAATATAATTATAAAGATCTTTAGTGTGATTGTTATAAGCGAATCTGTAATATAAAGTAAATCCCATAAGGCTTCAGTCATTTTTCCTCCTTTATAATGTTATATTTTTCTAAAATATCCTGTATAGCTTGTAAATGGTCAACTTTTAGATACCCATTTAAACCTTTATAAGCTTGATTTTCAAGGATATACAGCTCTATCTCATCAACCAGGTGCATATACTTGCATAATTCCACATCATAATTAGCCATTATTCTACCCCCTTTTTATAATCCTCGTAAGTTATCTGATATTTTATAATATAGTCCATATCATTAATATCATCGGGTAGCTGATCCCAATCATAATTTAATTCCCAGCCACCACTTTCTAAAAAATCGTGTATATGGTTTTTTATTTTACTCATTATAACTCTCCTATGTTAATTTTATTTGTTTTATAATTTTTTTAGGTATGTCCAGGTGGTATTCTAAATGTTCTAAAGCCTCCCATAATTCATCAAAATTGCCTGATAAATTGATTAAATAAGCCTCATTATTATCTTTTATATTTATATCAAAAACATCAACAAAATAAACAGAAGGCTCATCATTTTTAAAGTCCTCTCTTTGAACACAAATCTCTAAATTGTCTTTTGTTATTTCAAAAAAATCACTTGCATCAGTTTTTTTGGTTTTATATTTTTTGATTTTCATTCTTCTTCCCTCTTTAGATTATTATAACATTTTTTAACATCTTTAATACAATCATCTACATTTAATCTGTTCCAATCGTTTTCAGAACAAAATATTAAAGTGTCTATGCTATCATATAGTTCTTGTAGCAATACAAATGTATCTTTAGCCATTATATAAACCTCCCTTCAAGTTTTTCTATATTATAATTTGGATAATATGCCCAAAGCTTTTTAACTAACTCATTATACTGATATATAGTTAAATCTGTTAAATCTGAAACTTGACACTCGCTACACTCATCTGCGACATCATCATCATTATAAAGCAATTCATTATTATAAACATAATAAAAGCCATTCATATTACTTATTCTGATTTTACTTATTCTGATTTTCTTCATACTCTCAACTCTCCTTTTTATAATTAAAATTTATAATATAATTTATAATGCCTAAATTTATAATCTTTAAAGTTATAAAACAATCATTAAATGTTTATATTTACATAATACGGATATAAAGCCTATTAAATATAACATACAATATAATATAAGATACCAATAAAACAGGCATTTATAATTATAAAACTAAGTGCAAACAACAGGTTATTTTCTTCCATTTTATAATCTCCATTTTATAATTTTGTGATCCGATCATTTTATAATTTTATTAACCTAAAAAAACTAAATACCAGGTTATAATTATTAATATAAAATAAAAGCCTGAAATATAATCTTCTTTAGTGTATTTATTATTATTCATATTATCTCCTATTTATAGTTTTTATAATATTTTCTAAACATTTTTTTACATTCCGTTAAATTATAATCAAAATATATTTGTTTTATAAATTGATTTTCTTTTATATCCGATATAGTAATAGAACCATTTATATTTTTAGTTATTATCATTTTATCTCCTATTTATTATTTAAATAAGTGCATTAAATCTTTCATAATATCTTTATTTTCTTGATTATTACATTTTTTAATATTCTCGTGATAAAATTCTTCAAGTGAATATTTTATTAATCTTTTTTCTTTTTCATTTATTTTATAGTTCATATTTATAATCTCCTATTTATTATTATTTTATTAGTCTAAATCTCTCAGTTCGTGCCTAATATCAAGGGCTAAAATTTTATCCTCTACAGCTCGTTTTATAAATTCTAATACTAAGCGATCAACTCTATTATATTTCTCCCATTTTTTACCACCACAGAAGCAATCACAAACTAAAAACTCATCAAGGTTTTTACTTTGCATAGTTTCAGAGTCGAATGTTTTTACCTTTCTTAAATTCTTTGCAATCGTGTTAGATATTTTGCAAAATTCTTCTATTATTTTTTCTTTATTTCTCATTTTTCTTAACTCCTATTTATTATATAGACGGCTTAAAAAAGCCGTTTCGCCTGAGTTTCACAGGCTCATCAGTATATTTATTGATTAACATTTTTAGCAAGTTCAATACCCAATAAAAATGAATTAATGTTATTATAGAGGTTCTTTTTCGTTGTGTAGCCTGTATTTAATAAAGTTCTCGCCCCGCCACCTTTATTAACTATTTGTTGTAATTGGTAACCTCCATAAGCTCCTTGAATATAATAAGTCCCTACATTAGAACCTTTGCCAAATATATAAGGTTCTCTTGCGTTACCTGTTAAATCATTTAAATAATTTACTTTATTTTCTAATTGTTTTTTTGTTACCCTCATTTTCTTAACTCCCTTTTATTTATTTAGTTTATACGTGCCTTTATTTACTCTTAAAAATATTCCTTTTATCGTTCCCTGTCCTAAAATTCTACGCATATTAGGGATTAATATATTTAAAGCACTGGCAATATCTTTGTATTGCGTAGGTTCGTTTTTATTTTCTTCAAAATATTGAATTGTTTTTTGTTGTTGTGTCATCTCTTAACTCTCCCTTTTATTTAGTTTTATTTATTCTTTTTTTTTCTTCTTTAATAAGTTTAATAATTGTTTTTCTGTGTATTCCTTTTGCTCTAAAAGCTATTCTCATTTTGTCTTTTTTATCCATTTTCTTAACTCCTTTGTTGTTATCTACCCATATATTACAAAACAATACAATACAAAGCAACAAAAAAGAATTATTTTTATTTTTAAGCCTAATCTAATTAAATAGCCTATCCTTATATATATATACTAATAATCAATAGAAAGTATTAAACAAGCTTAAAAGGATAATTTTCAGCCGAATAATGATAGACCAATACATAACAAGATAAAGAATAACATATAGAATAATACAATTAATTTATTTTATTAATATTATCTAAAAATATATCTTTAAAGGGTAAACGCCCCGCTTATAATCTAACCAGGAACTACTACTTAAAGGAGGCTTTCTTAATGTTACACCCCCCTAAACGTATAGGCTGAAATAGTCTTCTGGAGATACCGTTCCCCATAAAATGTAAAAAGTAACTCCCAAAAGAATTTGGAAAAGAACTACGAGTGTATTTATATTAGGATTATGGAAAACGACACTTTAGCCACTAAAAGGGGGGAGGCTAAGGTAAAGAAGAGATCCAGCTCATATTATCGTTATAAGAAGATAGAAAAGGCAATTAATGAGGCTTCAGATAATGGTAGGTGTTGGTGGATTAAGCGTTACCTACAGAATACTATAAAATACTAATGTCCGATTTACTTAAAAGACCTGATGTTTTAAAAGCTATTGAGCTATATGCTTTAAAGCCTGATATTACTGCCTCTGAGGTAGCTAAGGATATTGGTGTATCTACGTCTCTTATATATATTTGGCGAAAAAACCCTAAATTTGTCGATGCTATATATGAAAGGTATATGGTAGAGTTTGGGGGAGAACTGCCTGCGGTTTTACAAGCCATGATACGAGAAGCTAAAGCTGGCAATGTGCAGGCAGGTCGCCTGATTTTAGAACATAGTGGTAAATTAGTTAAGAATGTTAATGTTACTATTGATAGTCCTTACGAGAAGTTTTTGAAGTCAGAAAGAGCAGAATTTGAAGTAGTAGATGCCGAAGTTGGGGAGATAGTCGATTCAATTCCAGATATAGAAGTGGATTTACCTGCCAGAAATACTGAAAGTCAACGCAGTAGAGTAATAAAAGAAAAGAAAAAGATAAAAAAACGAATAAAAAGCGTTGCAGATAAACAGAAATATAACGCCAAGAAAAGAGAATGGTATAAATGGAAAGTAAGAGCCGATAAAGTAGGCGTTGAACCATTACCTGCAAGAAGACCTACTCCTGCACAAAGAAAGTCTTGGAGAGAGGAAATAATTAGGAGAGAGAATGAAAAAGACCAAAAAGAAGACAAATAGCGATAGAGATGCGGGTATTGTGTGGTGTATGAAAGAAATACACCTTATTAAGATATGTTTAAAGGCTTTACAGAAACAAATTAAGGAATTAGGCGATAGCCATAAAGAAAAGACCACCTGATCCAATCTCTTTGCATATTTTATTATAAACTTCTTCAGTAATAGGAACAACTATATCTTCATCTTGCCATTGTTCTGAGTGTTCAGGCTTTCTTTTTTTAAGCATAGACTGTATTTCTTCAAACAAGATTTCTAATTCATTCAGTCTTGCATTGGATTCTTTTATTGATTTAAGCAATTCTAACAACATTTCTTTTTCCATATTGCTCCTTTATTTGGCTAATCTCTTCTTCCAGCTCCTGACCATTCTTTTTATAATTTCCTTTGAAGCGACATCTGCGTTTTCAATAGACAATGATAGAAATTCTCTTTTTTTGTTTCTACCCATACCCAGCTGATGATATTTGCCATACTCTACCATTTCAATTCTTTTTGCGTTTTTTAATAGTATGGAAGCCTGTATTCCTTTTTCGCCAGCAACTTTATCACTAAAACGTATGCTGTTGTAAAGCTTTCCTGTATCATAGAGGGTTGAATTACTACCTAAAGATTTAGGAGACTTTCTTGCCTTTCTTCTTTTTATTGTAGATGGCAAGGTTGGCGGGGTAACTTTATTATCCTTTATATTTGCCTTAGAGTCTTCTATTAAAGGTTTTGTTATATGTTTGTCAATCAAGTCGCCAAATCCTTTATTGTTTTCAATATAATCTACTAACTTGGCAAAGCTGAAATTTGAGGTTGCTTTAATCTTCATTAGATTCTATATCTTGGTTTTTATCTTTATTTTCGGCAACTAACTTCTCTGCTTCCTTCAAAGATAGGTCATCATTGTATTCAACCATAAGCTTTTCTCTGGTAATGAGGTTGTGTTGAAGCCTGTGATTATCCCAAAGTATCTGATCTTGCATTGTTTTTGGATATTCTGGCTCATTGAAGTCTAATTTTAGAGCTTCGGGAAGTCTAATGTTATTGTATGAAGCGATTTCTCTTTCTACATGATAGAGTTCATGCTCATACATCTTCCAAAGCTCAATATCGTCTTGATAATCCTCAAATCTCTCTAAATCTTTGATTTTTAAGGCAATTCCACTTGGTACTTCACCACCATCTTGGGCAAATTGTACATATAAGTGGTTATTTTGAGCAACTAAGTCAACTTGGAACTTAACTGTCTCTATTACTGACTGTAAATCAGCGTCAGGCGATACAATATCAAATACAGAGCCTTCTGGAAGGTCTAATATAGTATCTGAACCTGCTCTTTCTAATCTTTTATCGGCTTGAAGTCCAGTTACATAAGGTTGCCCAAACATCTGAAATCTCAATCCCAACTGAAGCTCAGTCATTGTTATATTTACGTGTTCATTACAAGAAACTATATCATCAGCCCCATCTACAAAGAAAGAATCTAATTGATTTTCTCTGTGAGTAAAAACAAATGGAAGAACTCCGTATCCATGCTCATATTCTTCTATTATATTACCATCTTCGTCATATAAAGCATACATTCCCTTATCCCAATAAGCATATTGCAGTTTTTCTGTATAAGAAACATCATCTACGTTCATTAAAATAGGATAAGTGATGGCTTCTGGCTTAAAAGGGTTGTTTCCAAGATGAACATCAAAATAATAAATAGGTCTATAGTCAAAATGAGGCATATCGTCATCTATAAACACAACTTGAGTAGCAACTGTGCCAATCAGGCGTGTCATTCTCTCAATATGCTTCATTCTTGAGTCTTTCATTACAGTTAAGTTAGAATAAGCGTTATTTACATTTCTATTTGCCCCTACTGTATATATTCGGCTCATTTTATTAATAAATCGTTTAGTAAAATTAGCTTCATAACAAGGAATCTCCCTAAATGCGTCTGCATCAAAGTATTGAGATATGTAATTAGCAGTATTAGAGCCACAATAGTAGTCTATAAGCTTTCTTACATGATTTCTCCTTGCTTGTGCTTGTTGTTGTTTAAATTCTTTTATTGAATCCTGTATTATTTGTTCGACTGTCATCTTTTCCTCACTATTAGTTCTTGCTGTTTAATTGGAAACCTATTTATAAAAAAATATCTTACCATATCGCATCCATGATCATGAAAACCATCTTTTAGTGGTTCTGCCTTTAAATCTTTCCCTTCTGTGTGTTCTGGATAACGATAATTCTCTAAATCTTCTGCTATTCCTTGACATTTGTTGTCTATATGTACATAACGCTTACCCATAGCGTTTTCTATAAAACCTCTAACGTGGCTAATCCCAGAGGCTATATTTCTTGAAACTTTATCTCTTATAGTTTGTATTTGGATTCCGTTTTGTCTAAAAATCTCTATATCCCCCATCCCTGACTGTCCTTGAGCCTGTTTGCCAGCTGGGTCACCATAGTACGCCCTAACATGATAAGGTTTCGATTTAATAAGACGTATAAGCTCGTCTGTTTTAATATTTGTCTCATGTATAATTTCATCAATTATATTTATGTGCCATTCTCCATTAATCATCTGTGTTTGAAACCAGCCTACTGCTGGCATCCTATATCCAAAGTCAATACTACAAAAAGTAGGATAGTTTGGGTTGTGTGGGAAATACCCTACATCTAAATTACGGTCAAATGGATATACTTGCCCAGCAAATGTTGTGAATTTAGCCCCATACTCTTGGTCAAACGATTCTGAAGACATATTCCTTTTTCTTTCAACTATAAACTCATCGCTTTGACCTTCAGGAAAAGCAAACTCATTATCCCATGAAGGTGCTTGGTGAGATTCCCATAAATTGTCTTTCTGACCAAGTAAGTATAAATCATATACCCAATTAAAGCCTTCAGGTGTAGTTATAAATATTGCCTTACCCTTTCTGTCTGATAAAGTAGGAGATAAATACATATCCCATATCTTTCTTTTTACTTTTGCAGCCTCATCAATAATCAACAGATCTAAACCTTCACCTACTAATGAATCAGGATTGTCTGCTGACTTACCCTCAACTACTGTATTCCATTTGAACTTTATATATCTTTCTTTTTCAGAAGCCCGTTCAATATCATTCGGCTTCCCCACTACCATCTTCTTCCAAATTTCTCTGAACATTAAGTCAGCCTTGTCATAAGATAAGCCGACACACCATATTCTTTTATTCGGCTGAGATGCTAAGAAAGTAGCTTCCATAGCAGAACAAGTTGTTTTTCCAAATCTTCTGCCACATACCATAACAAAGAATCTTGCTGTCTTTTTTGATGGAAAATGCAATTTCTTTTGACCTTTATGAGGAGTATATCCCATATAATCAAACCAAGATTGCTTAAATTTTGTTTCTTGTTTTAAATTATTTTCCATTAAATGTTGCAATGAACAACTGCTATAATCTAACTTATGGCAGTAAATAAATACAAGATATAGTATTTTTATTTTTTAAAACACAAGATAGGAGGGCAGTATGTCCGAAGAAACAAAAAGCGTAGCAAGCGAAACAGTAAGTGAGCAACCTACCCAAGAATCACAAACAGAATCGACCGATGTTGGTGCATTAATAGCAGAAAGCAAAAAGTATAGAAAAAGGTCGCAGGATGCAGAAGCTCGTATAGCGAAAATGGAAAAGACGCTGAAAAAAGCAGAAGAAGCAAAGCTGAAAGAGAAAGAAGATTTTAAAGCCTTATATGAAAAGGTATCTTCTGAAAATGAATCTTTATCATCTGTTGCGGAAAAATGGACTAAATACGAAGAAACAAGACGTGCTTCTTTATTAGAAAAACATCCTGAAGAAGAAAGAGAGTCTTTGGTTAACTTACCTTTAGATACTCTTGAATTTGTTACTAATAAAATTAACGGTGCTAAAGCCAATGCTCCTCAAGTAGCTGGTAATCCTCGAAGTAACCATAAGCAGATAAATAAAGATTGGACTACGATGGATGAAAAAGAAAGACGAGATAATTGGAACGATATTTTAGCATCGCATAAGAAAAATTAAACTACCCAATAGGGTAAGGAGAAAGATATGTTTAACATACAAAACGAATTGTTTGGAAATTCTATTCTTAATCGAATAGGCACAAATAATAGCGTTACGCAAGTTTTTTGTCTTGCAGATACAGGAGACAGTATTTTAGGTGCAGCAAGTACAGCCTCTACTCATCAGCATTTTGTACCTGAAGTTTGGGCAGACGGTATATATAAATACTTTGCAAGAAAGACTGTATTTAGAGGGTTGATAGATGATTATTCAGCATTAGTTAAAGGGGTAGGCGATACAATTAATATCCCTGAAGTTACATTAAAAAGTGCAACTGCAAAATCAGCTGATTCTTTAGTAACTTATGATGCTACTGCTTCAACACAAACTCAGTTATCAATTGATAAGCATTACTACAATGCTATGCTATTTGAAGATGTGCTTTTAATTCAGTCAAGTGCTGACTTAGTTTCTAAGTATACTCAAATGTTTGGAGAAGCATTAGGTAGGCAGTTTGACTCTGATGCTTGGGATCAGATAAAGACAGTACAAGATACTCAGGCATTAGCTACTGACGATGTAATGACAGATGCAGAGTTTCAAAGTGCATTAACTACTTTAGGAGAAAATGACATTCCGTATATGGATGGTCAATGTTCTATGGTTGTTAATCCAACATTAATGGCTGACATCTTAGACCCTGCTGCTGGCGTAACTCGTAACTTTTGGAGAGCCGATGCAAGTGGTAATGGTGGCATTTTAGAAGCTGGTGGAAGCGTTAATGGCTTTATGGGTAAACTATGGGGCATAAATGTTTATATGTCAAATACTGTATCAACAGGTGGTAGTGACAGTACAGCTCCTGGTGCTATATTCCATAAATCAGCCGCAGCTTGTGCTGTGCAACAAGATATAAGAGTTCAGTCTGAATACTCTATTGATGCTCTTGGTACAAAAGTCGTTGCTGATATGCTATATGGAGTTAAAGTTCTCGATGATAGCGATAACAAACGAGGTGTTAGATTCACTAATGCTTAATAGCTATTGATAGCTTAATTTGTAAGGGTGGTTTTTATTAGCCACCCTTACAGCAACATAAAGGAGCAGTATGCAGTATTGGAAAAAACCAAATAATAACATTGAAAGATTTGAAGATAATATTCAAGATGGTAAAATTAAAGAATTGAAGTTAAAGGGTCATATTAGAGTTGTTGGAATAGATGACCCTACCCCATACGAAGCACCTGTCAAAAAGAAACCTAAAAAGAAATCTAAGAAGAAATGAAAGATTTAGGCAAAAAAATTAGAAATGGTGGTGTTGAAGGAATCAATCCTGCAAGATTAGGGATGAGAACTCAAGGGAAAGGCAGCTTTCCCAGAATAAACTATCAGACTGACTCTGAATACAAGAAGAACTTTGACAGAATATTTAGAAAGCCTAAAAAGAGTGACAAATAAATATCAATACTGGACAGAGCAATATAACATTATGAAAGATATAATAGAACAATTAAAAATACACGAAGGCTATGAACCTAAAGTATATAAATGCACAGCAGGTGTAGATACAATAGGGGTCGGCTTTGCTATTAAAGACTTAGAATTATCAGAAGATGTATGTGACTTGATCTTAAAAGAAAAATTAGAAGCTTTAGAAGAAAGGTTTGAAAAGAAATTTGATTGGTTTAAAATATCTCCTGTAGAAGTCAGGAATGTTATGTTGAATATGGCTTATCAGCTTGGATTTAGAGGTTTCTGTAAATTTAAAAAGACTATAGCATACCTTGAGGAAGCTAATTGGGAATCGGCTTCTAAGGAAATGTTAGATTCTAAATGGGCTAAGCAAACGCCCAACAGAGCAAAAGAATTAAGCGAGATAATCGCATCTCTTTAGTTGTTTATATCAACTGCTCAATAGTAATTTATGTCATCGGAAGAATATCTAAATAAGGCTTTAGCTTGCCCTAATTGCTATGGTACAACCTTAACTAAATGTGGTTGGGATAGCGGAAGGCAGAGATATAAATGCAAGGCTTGTGGGAGAAAAACACAAAGACCTGTAGAAGATTTAGAGCTTCTCAGAGAAAATGTAAGGTATAGAAAAGAGAAGCAGAAAGCCCAAGATGTAAATAGAATAGAGAGAAAGGGCTTTAGAGAACATGCAAGAATTGAAAACGCTGTATCAGCATACAGCATAGAATTAATAAAGCTTTTTGAAAATAACAAATTACATAAGCTCACTAAAAGCCATAAGATTAGTAAAAGGGCGGTTGGGGTCATCCAATTTAGTGACGTTCACTTTAATGAATTAGTCGAGCTTCAGAACAATCGTTACGATTTTAAAGTTGCATCACAGCGATGCCAATACTTTGTACAAAAGGCATCAGCGTATTTCAAAATGAATGGAGTTAGCCAAGTTGTGGTTGCTTTAACTGGAGACCTAATGAATAGTGATAGAAGGCTGGATGAATTACTGAATCAGGCTTCAAATAGGGCTAAAGCAACCTTTTTAGCAGTTGATATAATGCAACAAGTTATATTAGACCTAAATAAACGCTTTAATGTTAGTGTGGCTAATGTAGTTGGGAATGAAGGTCGTGCAAATAAAGAGTTGGGTTGGGCTAATTCTGTAGCGACAGATAACTATGATTATACTATATTTAATTGCCTAAGGTATCTATTTAAAAGTTCAAAGATACATTTTATTGATGGTGATCCATCAGAGATAGTTATCAATGTCGCAGGTCAAAACCTTTTGCTTCTTCATGGGCATGGGGCAATAAGTGCAGGGGTAGAAAAGTCTATAAATCAAATTATAGGAAGATACTCAATGAAAGGAATCAAAATAGATTATGTTATATTTGGTCACGTTCATTCCGCAAGAGTAGGAGATACATTTGGAAGAAGCTCAAGCATGGTAGGGGCTAACGACTACTCTGAAAAAGCTTTAAATTTAGGAGGAAGGGCAAGTCAGAATTGTTATGTGTTTTACGATAACGGAAACAGAGATGGGATTAAAGTTGACTTGCAAAATGTAGATTGTAAAGGTTATGATATTGATAAAACATTGGAGGCGTATAATGCAAAATCGGCTAAGAAGAAAAACAAAACCGAAACGATATTCAAGGTGGTCGTATAGTACATCCTCGACTTTTGACTCTCCAGCGTATATGGCAAACTCGACATCTTGCAGTACGCTTCCAAACTTTTCGGAGAGTATATATGATAGATAGTTTAAGAACAGTAACAGCAGGAGCAAGTGGTATGGTTGTTACTTGGATGGAATGGTTGCCGATAGTTGTTAGGGTTTTAGTTGGGTTGGCGACCTTTATTTATATATGTGTAAAAATTTATAAGTTAATGAAGTAATGAATGAACGAAGAGGAATTACAGAAACAGGCAGAAGGATTCTTAGGAAACTGGGTATGGCTATTTTTATCTGGGATTGCTCTTTTACTGTTTAAATCTACTATAGAGACTATTGTAGAGGGTCTTAAAGTTTTTCTTGGTAAAGACTTAAATACAGATGATGTCGTTATATTAGATGATAGACCTGCAAGAGTTATTAGGGTGGGTTTATGGAAGACAACATTTTTTGCTTATGATATAGGTGTTGCAGATGGCAAGCCTTATGTTAAAGGTGGAACAAAATTGCAGATACAAAATGATAAGCTTAAAGACCATGTAATTGAAAGTCCTTTACAAATGTTAGATTTAAGCAAATGGGAAGGAAAATGATAAGACAAAGTTTAGCAGAAAGAAAAATGATGGCAACAATAAAAGGTCTTGTTGATGTAAAGCTAAACTCTTTTGGTTTGAAGATTAGAAGGCTTGAATATGAAATGAGAGCTATTCGAGCCGAAAATATACAGTTAAAAAAATTAATAAAAGGAGATTCACAATGATGGAATATATAGCTTTAGCAGGTGGTTTAAGTGGCGGAGGGATGGCTCTTTGGGTACTTAAAAAAATACCAAATGATAAAATATGTTCAGTTGTAGAAGGGTTTTTTGAAAAGATTGGGATAGTAATGACAGCAGGATTAACTAAGTTTTGGGCTACTAAGAAGATATGGAATAAAACAGTAGAACCTTATTTTATAGATCTTGTTGATAATGTAGTAGGTGGTGCATTAAGAGGATTAGTTAAAGGGCTGAGGTCAGATAACTAATGTTACAGAAGCTCGTTATAAATAAGATTATAGAGTTACTATCTAAGCAGTTTAAGCTCTTTGATGTATTAAAGTATGTCAAAGAGCCTAACGAGCTTGACCGCAAGGTTAAGCAGCTTGAGAGAAGAATTAAGAAGTTAGAGGCGATAGATTATGATTTGTACTTAAGGAAAGGAAGTGATGAGTAAATCAATTACTATAGATAACACTTTAGATTCTAACTTAAAACCATTAAAGATAGACAATAAGCTAACTGGCATTGAATTATCTGATGATGAATTAGCTATAAGAAATGAAACAAAATTTGATAAAAACTTATCTCTTGCTGGAGCAATTAAATTTGAGCAAGAAGATGCAGGAATAAATTTTGGCAATCAATTATCTTTAAGTGTAGATACCTCACTTGAGAGATTGCAATTTTATGGCACACAGATGATGATATCAGGAAGTTTATTTGCTAACCATGCTGATACTGATGTAAAGTTATTACTTATACCTGATGGTACAGGTGATTCCACTATTACATTTTATGAAGATAATGTTTCAGCAAGATTTGCTATAGGACATGATGCAACTGACACCACTTTTCAAATAGTTTCAGGCACTACAATGGGAACAAACACACTATTATCAATGGCTCAGACAGGTGCTAAAACATTTAATTGTACAGATGGTAATACAGACCTCAAACTTACAAGTAGTGCAAATGTTAATGATTATTGTTCAATAACTGTTGGAGCAGAAGGTGCTACTACTATAGCTACAGTTGATGCTGATACAGAAGCAGCTAATTTAACCTTAGATGTAGATGGAGATATAACCTTAGATGCAGATGGCTCACAGGTATATTTTAGTAACAATGGGTCTTTAGCAGCTCAAATTAGTACAGCAAATGGAAGAATAACTCAATATGGTACATCAGGAAGCACAGATGATTTTAGTACAATAAGTTGTGCTACTAATGGTGCTATGACTATTGCAACAACTGATGCAGCAGGTGCTAATGCAGATTTTACATTAAATGTTGATGGAGATATAACATTAAATAGTGTAACAGGTGTATTCATAACACAGAATAATGGAACAGAATTTAGTGTAGCAAAAAGTTCTTATGCTGGTATGATACTTGGTTATCAATTAATTGGTGAGAGTGCAGTTCATGGCTCTTATACATTTACAACATCTTATGCAGTTCCTAATTCAGATATGAATGTTAAGTTTGTTGCTCCTCCAAGTGGAGCAGTTGAGATAACAGTTCAATTTGGAATAGATGGTACATCAGGTAGATATAACTATGTTGGGCTATCTGATAATGCAACTTATAATTCAATAGGAAATAGTTATGAAGTATCACTTAATTTTACAGATGAAACAGACCAAAATACAATACAACACATGTGGGTTGTTACAGGATTAACAGCAGGAACAGCATATCAGTATTGGTTAGGAGCAAAATCAACTCATGCTTCAGGCTATATAAGATGGGGTGGAACAGCATCAGGAAGGTATCAGGATTTTATTATGAAAGCAGTTGCATTACCAGCAGCAGTAGCAGATTATGCAGTATATGATTAAGGAGAATAAATGGCATTAACAAACAAAACAATAGCAAGTACTTATGGAGATATACTACAAGTAGATAATAGTGGCTCAGGAAGAACTGCTAATGGTACTGTAGTTAAGGATGGATTAGGGCAATCTACAGCATTAACATTAGGTGGGGATAAAGCTAAATTAACACCTTCATCAGATACTACTGCACTATTAACTATAGAAAATGCAGCTGGTACTGATTTACTTACAGTTGATGCTACTAATACTGCTATCAAAGTAGGAACAACACAGAGTTATGTAAATACTCAGATTCAAAGATTTCAAGTATTTGATGCACAACCTACAGCAGACACACACCATCCACTTCATGTAGATGGTTCTTGGGAAACAAGCATGACATTAAATGATTTTGGAACAGGAACAGATCCTGCTGATACATTTACAATAAGTGGCAATGCAGAAAGATTAGTATTAGCATATTGGTATATTCCTGCTGCAATAACAATAGATGAAGTTAGGGTAATTAGTGCAGGAGAAGCTGCTGATACAATTAATTTCCATTTAAAATCTTACACATTAGGAACTGGAACAGGTTCAACAGCAGGAGATTTAACAAGTGGAGCTTTACTTGCACATAATGGGAGTACATTAACAATAGGTGCAGACAGATTAACAACCACAACACTAACAATAGATTCGGCTAATGTTGCCGCTGATAAAGTAGTATTAGCCTTCTTTGAGAATGTAGGTGCTAATACAGATGTTACAGCACAATTAATAGTAAAATATCATTATCAATAGGAGAAAAAAATGGCAAGTTATACAAAAGAGATAAAGATAACAACACCCAAAGGTGCTTATTCAAAAAGAATCGCAGGGGCTTATAATGTTATCTTTGACAAGATTATTAAAGTAGATAATTCAAATGCAGGTATAGATCTGATTAATTATAGCAGAGATATAGCTAATGACACAATGGTTGCCCCTAAAGCTATACTTGTAGAAAATACAGGTAGTGTTGGGTGTGAATTGTTATTTAGTACAGCAGAATGGACTACAGATGCAGACAATACAGCTGATTCAATGAGTGATGCAACACATTATTTAGCAATGCTGCTACCTGCTGGAGAGTGTGTTTATTTGCCTAATAATAGACTGATTGGAACATCAGGAGCAGTTGGTGGTGGTATGGGTGTATTAGTTGATAATGCAGCCCCTGATTCTAATGAATATACAGATAGTGGTGCAGATGTAGATCATGCAACATCTGCTACTATGGGGTCAGATGCAACTCATACAACTCTAAACTTAGAAGATGGACATAGTAAATTTTTTAAAGTAGGTGATTTAATAAGATTAGAAAATGAAATATGTGAAGTAACAGCAGTAGGAACAGGAGCAGATTTAGCAAATAGTACTTGTACAATAGTTAGAGGTTTATATGGCTCAACAGCAGCTACTCATGCTGATGATGTTGCTGTAAGATTTCCTTTCTTTAATATACACCATGATTTTGATGATACATCTTACAATGGTGGTGGTAATGGTAGTGCTACAGTAGCTAAAACAAATGCTTCAGGACTATTTAGAGCTATGAACTTCTTTGGCTATGCCAGAACAGCAGATACAGTTTGTGATGGGTTAGTTGCAGGTAGTGTAGCTATTAAATTCTATAATCATGGCTTTCAAGAGCTTGGTTTGTCAGGGATAACAAGTTCTACTAAAACAGGTTTAGCAGTTAGCACAACATATACTTTTGCACTTACAATATCAGGGGGTTCATCAGATGATGTGGCTTTTACAACAGATTCAAGTGATGTTACTTTTGGGAATGTAATAGCTAAGATTCAATCTGCTATCAATGATAAGTTTACAGCAGGTACTAACCTAAAGAATAAAAAAGCTACAATAGCAATAGTCAATGGTGATGTGAGAATTACAGATAGCTCAAGATTATCTACAGGAGCAATACTAATGGCTGCTCCAAGTTCAGGGGCTACACCATTTGGTGTTGGGATTATACCAGCAGTTGGAGTTTTAGAAGCAGCAGTTGCGGCTAAGTTACCTGATGACACTATTTACGACCCACTAACTTATGCAAGTAGAAAGAATACAGGTGCCTTCTTAACTGATAATGGTAAAGGACAGCTTTCAGGGGCAGGTGGAACAGGCACTATTAATTATGAAACAGGTGAGATTAACTTAAATGCTTATCCAAATGCAGAGTTTGTGGTAAGTGCTAATACTAAAGCTGCACATTCAGGTGGGGTGGAAAGTAGTGCTACTACTATCAATGGTGTGGTTACACTTGAAGCAAGAAGTTGTAATGCAAAAGCAGATACAGATATTAGAGTAATTAGCTTAGGTTAAAGGAGATAAAATGCCATACGGTAAAAAGAGAAAAAAAGTTAAAAAGGCAAGAAAAATTAAAAGAAGAAAGAGGAGATAATAGATGGCTACAGCACCAACATACATAACACACGCAGAACTTAAACGAATATTTCCTCAGATGGATGAATTTGACCAAAAGACTGCTATCTATGGATGGACAGAAGTAACAACTAATAAGTATGCTGCTCACGATAGCGGTCAAGTAACTCAATTATTTGTAGATGGAGAGGATTTAGGGGCGGCTCAATCAGCACATACTGATTTAAATGTTGAAGGAGAGTGGTTTTATAATTCGGCTGAAGATGTATGTTATTATTATTCAGCAAGCAGTCCACTTGACAAATTAATGGAAGGTGGAGAAGAATTTACAACTATGGTAACTCAGTATAGGGCAGATGCAAGCCGATACTTTGATTCAAGAGTTGACCCTTCTTTGCCTAAGAATCAATTAAAAGATAAGGCTGGAAACTATGACTATATGGTTGTTAGAACAGTTGGCTTGATTGCAGGTTGTTTTATGATAAGAACAAAAGACCATAACTCTGAGCTTGCTACATCTTTTATGGAAGAAGCCGAAAGAAATATAGAACTATTAAATGAGGGGAAGGCTGCTTTATCTTGGCAAAACACAGCAGATGCACCTCAAGGAACTATAAGAGATGTAACCTATACAGATGGATCTATAAGACCTGTTGATACCAGAGGAGAGTATTCTGGCACTTTTGACCTTATTAAAGTTAAAATTATAGCTGGTGGTGCAATAGATGGCACAGCTACTTACTCTGTTTGGGTTAAAGATGGCGATAAATTAGGAAACCAAGAAGGCAATCAAGTTGTTACTGCTGAAAAAATTAATGGTGACTTTCAAGCTTTGGCTGGTGGGCTTCAAATAAGATTTGGTGGAGACACCAAAAGCTCTGTAGCTACTGCCAATAATGAATGGGAAGTTGAAGTCACAGGAAGAGGTGAATATGTTGATAGCTCTGATATGAAAGCTATTAAATTAACAAGAACTGGAACACCTGCAAGGAGATATTATAAATAATGCCAGTAACATTTACAAATAATTGGAAGAACATACTTGACAAGCTAAGAAATATCCTTCGTACAGAATTTAAGGGTGCATTACCTGTATATATAGGAGATGAGGGGCAAGAAGGGAGTCAATATGTTCGGCTTGACCCTGTAGGAAGTGAGCTTTCGGAATATGGGATTAACTCTGAAACAAGAGAGTTCACAATCAATGTGTTCTATTATTTTGCTGAACATAACATAAAGAAAACAGCATTAGACCACGTTTTAAGATATGTATCAAGAATTGAAGCACTAATACACGATAACATTACAATGACATTAGCAGATAGCACAAATGCTTTTAATTGCAGGTTTGAAACTATGGAATTAAATCCTGATGAAGAGTCGGGAGTCTATGTGGTTCAATGGGAATATAAATGTCAGCACGTTGGTAATTTAGATTAAGGAGTAACTATGAAGATAAAATTAAAGAACAAAGACAATCCAGTTCCTAATAATTTAGTTTTTAGAAATGCTGGGCATTGCCTCGCTTTAATAGATGAAATAAATTCAGGCAAACAAGTAGATGTAGATAGAATGTCAAAGTCTGCTGCCGAATATGTAGAAGAAGTTAAGTTAAACAAAAAAAAGGGCAACGCCCCTAAAGGAGATAAATAATGGCTATTAATAACAAGGCATACTCGCCAAAAGAATTTCAGTTTTTAATTGCCGAGCAAGACGATTTTGGAACTTTAGAACCATCAGGGGGTAACGCCTATGTTGCAATAGACGTTGACTCTATTGGCTCTCCATCAATGAACCTTAACCAAGTTTTAGATGTTAGAACAGGAAGTAGAGTTTTGCAGGCAACTGATTTTTTTCAAGATAATAAAAATAAGATTATGGAGTTTTCAGTATCAGGAACAGCTACGACTGAAGCTTTAGACCTTATTTTAGGAAACATAACATTTGGGGATACCTCCCCATATCTTTTAACATCATCACAAGGAGCAAACTACTTGGCTGTTGGTGCAGAAGATTTGACTGCAAATCAAATATTGTCCATAGTGTATAAAAGCCCTGCAAGTGGACACACATCGGCATTTAAAGACTGTTTTTGCACAGCAGTATCGTTTAATGCAGATGCTGGAACTGAAGGTGGAAGAATAAAATTTTCAGCTACCTTTAAATCGGGATCAGCTCCAACATTAAATGATTCAAGTCTTGCTGTGGACACCGCAATATCGTCTAACAACTATTATATGAGTAGTTGGGATGCAGATGATAGAATTATTGCAGGACACTCTAATGTTTTAGTAAATTCATTTACTTTCAACATAGAGAACGATGTAAGTTTTGCAGGCGTAACAGCAACAGGTTACGAACAAATAGCA
>VTLG01002571.1_pt1 | contig 25117 bp, 7 predicted proteins | sample 4694571 | NCBI WGS metagenome assembly VTLG01 (sample SAMN12604809, study PRJNA352737) | marine metagenome | biome: ENVO:00000447; feature: ENVO:00000209|ENVO:00000569|ENVO:01000036; material: ENVO:00002151; isolation source: viral sequences binned using virsorter ...
CATTTCTTTACAGATGAAGACGGCGCTAATTCTACACTAGTACTAACTGATGCAGCAGGTAATACAACAAACATTACATTGAATGATGCTAATGTTGCGATTACAAATGGTAATAATCTCCCAGGATCATTAGCAAACTCTCTTTCAGAGATTGGTAAAACATTTACCGTAACTGATTTAGATGCGCATAATACTAAAACTGCCACACTTACAACACCAATAAAATTTTGGGCTGGGCCAGGTGCATCCTTTGCTCTCAATACTATTGAAGATGCAATGGACATTGATAGCGCAGCCGCTAATTACTTAGAATTAATTCAAAAAGAAATAGCGGCTGTTATACCTAGATCTATTCAGGTTAATAAAAGAACATTATATAAATCAATTATTGATTATTATAAGATTAGAGGATCTGCAGATTCAATTGAAGTATTTTTTAGATTATTATTTAATGATACTGTTGAAATTGAATATCCTTATGATAAAACATTAATACCTTCATCAGGTAATTTTGATACAAGCCAAAATCGATATATTGATAATAAAGGCTTTTTGTCAGATGATATTAAAATACATGATTCGGATTTTTATCAAAAGTTTTCTTATCTTATTAGAACAGGACAAAATTTATCTTCATGGAATGATGTATATTCAAGACTAGTACACCCAGCTGGTTTTAAATACTTTGCAGAAATATTATTACAATTATTCGCAACAAGAGATGCATTAGGTGATGATGAAAAAGAATCATCTTTTCTTTCTAATTATTCCGGTGGAACAGATTCTTCAGGTACAGATTTTAGACCATCAGGTAGTTTAAGATTTAGAGAATATCCTTCAGGAACATCTGAAAATCCTAGGTTAACATTATCATCAATGCCTGGTAAACAACCAGGTGTTATTGGTATAGAAGATTTACCAGTGCTTGTTGAAATGTTTGCTTCTGTATTCTTACCATTTACATTTGCTCAAATACATAAATCAGCTTCTATTTCTCTTACAGTATCAGGTGGACAAGTTACAGGTGCTACTATTAATGAACCTGGATTCGGATATAGTTCAGCACCAACAATTACTGTAAATGGTGTTCCTACATCTGGTAATACAATTACTAATGCTACTGTTACATGTACAATTGATTCAGAAGGTAAGATAGATACTGTAACTGTTTCAGGTGCAGGTGCTAATTATCAATCTGCATTTGGTTCTGTTGCAGCTAATCCAAATGTTGGTAAAGTAGCATCGATAAGTATAGTTGCAAATGAAAATAAATCTTATTCAGAACCACCAGGTATTACAATTGATGCTCCTACATCTGTAGATGAAAATGGTTTACCTTTATCTTCAAATGTAACCGCAATTGCTAAATATCTATTACAACCAACATCAGTATCTCATATTGAACTAATCTCAGGTGGTAGTAATTATACAGTACCACCAGCTGTAAATATATCAGCACCTCCATCGGGTGTCACAGCAACAGCCGTAGCTCATATAGAAAACGGTTCAGTTTCTAATATAGAAATAACTAATGCTGGTTCTGGTTATGTTGAATTACCTACAATTACTATAGGTGGTAATGCAACAGCTAAAGCACAATTAACTCCATCTGAAATAGCTTCAGTAAGTATTGTAAATGCAGGAGCTAATTATGTATTAAATCCAAATATTACTTTAGCTTCTAGACCTAAACATGAAGATAGAGTTAAACATAAAGATCAAACAATAATTTTAGAATTAAATCATACATATGATGATCCACAATTTACCACACAAACAAATCCTGTACAAAGTACTGGTTCAGTAACTGGACGTACATTGTATAATGGTGGTTTACTAAAAGTAGGAGCTTTAAGTTCAGGTCAAAACTGGACAATATCACAAGGTTCTACTTCTACTAAAACTATGGGTGGCTATGAAGTATTAGTTAAAGCAGCAGGTTATAGAACACAACCTGGTAATAACTATTATAGCCAAAAAACTAATATATTGAATAACTATCGTTTATATGATTTTAATGAAACAATTGAGTTTTTAGGTAGTACAGAATTACAAAGTACTTCTATAACTGATATAAATAAATATAACGTGAATAGTTTTATTCATACAAATTAAATAACGGGAAATAAATAAAATGACGGCAATAGTAACATCTAAATTCAGAACGTTGAATGCAGAAAACTTTAAAGCGGATATTGCTGATGCTGGTACTAGTGTATATGTTGGTATTGGTAAATCAGATGTCTGGTCTTTAACAACATCTGACACAACAGACACAGTACCTTTCACGCCTAGTGATACATTAGATCAATTAGGAGAAGCACACCAAAACGTATTTGCGTATAAACTTTTAGGAGCAAGTGATGTATCTCATGTGGTTCCAAGACATACATGGACCTCAGGTAGAGTTTATGTTGAATATGATTCAGACGATCCAGATCTTTTTGATAAAGCTTTTTATGTAATTACATCAGAGTTTAAAGTATATAAGTGTATTAAAGCGGGAGCTTCAGGTTCTACAGAAGAACCAGTACAAACATTAACAGCTCCAACACCAGAGTCAGATGGTTATATTTGGATGTATATGTATACAGTTTCCGTTGCTGATGCAGAAAAATTCCTAACAACATCTTACATGCCAGTCAAAACCGTTTCCCTAGATTTTGCAAATGATGCTGCAGCAGAAGCTGCTTTATCAGAAGCTGACTATGCTCAATACCTAAACCAAAAAGCTTCTAGAGATCATGCTAATGCAGGTGGTATCGAAAGAATAGAAGTTGTTGATGGTGGAACAGGATATACAAGTGATCCTACAGTAATTATTACAGGTAATGGAAACACAGCTGCAGCTACAGCTACAAGAACAGGTAATGCTGTATCGTCAATTACAGTATCAAACAAAGGAACAGATTACACAGTTGCAGATGTAAGAATCTCAGGTGGAGGTGGAAGTGATGCTTCAGTACGAGCAGTCATTGCACCTATCAATGGCCATGGTGTAGATCCAGTAAGAGAATTAGGTGGATTCTTTATAGGAGTAAATACATTACTATCTGGTACAGGTGGTGGTGACCTTACGGTTGGTAATGATTTTAGACAAATTACTTTAGTTAAAAATCCTAAAAACTTTGCTTCACCAAATGCAGTAGCAACAGCCACAACATTGCGCGCAACTGGTGCTTTAGACTTTGCATCTAAATCTGGAACATTCCAAGTTGATGAACTAATAACACAAGGTTCTGGCTCTTCACTGGTGCAAGCATTTATTGTATCTATAGATTCAGGAACGGGCCATGTTTTTTATAATCAAAACAGTAAAACAGGATATGGTACGTTTGCTCATGGAGCAGGTAATACCGTAACGGGTCAAACATCAAGTGCAACAGGAACACCTAAGTCAACAGCTAGTGCTTTCTTAGTAAATCCTGAAGTATTAAAAGAAAGTGGACAAATTCTTTTTATGGAAAATAGAAATCCAATTAATAGAACAGCAACACAAATTGAAGACATAAAAGTAATTATAGAATTCTAAAAAATAAAAGAGAGATAATATGAGTACAACATCGATTAAAACTTACGGCGAAGCGCCTTATTATGATGATTTTGACGAAAGTAAAAATTACCAAAGAGTATTATACAGGCCAGGAAGATCGGTTCAAGCTCGTGAGCTTACTCAAATGCAGACAGCTTTACAAGCACAGATTGATCGACATGGTCAATATGCTTTTAAAGACGGTTCACGTGTAGTTAATGGTGAAGCTTCACTAAACATATCTCATGAATATATTAAAGTTGAAGGTACATTTACTCATAGTGGAACTGCATATACTACAGCTAATTATATTTCAGAAATAGTCAAAGGTACTATTTTAACAGGTACAGCTAATAGTGGAAATCAAGTAAAAGCTATCGTAGATAAAGTTGTAACTGCTGCAGGCTCAGATCCAGATACAGTTTATATTAAATATTTAGATAGTGGTGATGCAAATAGAACTACTGAAAAATTTGCCGTAGGTGAAGTTGTATCTTCAGATACGGGAACAACAAGATTTTTAATGGTAGGTGGTGGTGCTAATACCGATGGTAATAATACAGCATCAACAATAGCTAATGCTGTTGGAACTGGTTCATCATACAATATTAGAGAAGGTGTATATTTTATCTCAGGCTGTTTTGTATTTGTACCTGGTGAAACACTTATACTAGACAAATATACAAATACACCGAATTATGTAGTTGGTTTACAAGTCAATCAAACAATTCAAACATCAGCTGGTGATTCATCATTACTTGACAATGCTGCTGGTACACCTAATACATCAGCACCAGGCGCTGATAGATATAAAATTTCAACTACACTAATTAAAGAAAATTTAGATGTTGATACACAAAGAACAGTTGATGAATATGTTCCATTAGCTAGAATTGTAAATGGTGTAACACAATTAGATCTTACAGATAAAACTAATGATACTGAATTAACAAAAAGATTAGCTACTAGAACTGAAGAAGAATCAGGTAATTATGTTGTTGGTATATTTGAACTTGATGTTAAAGAACATTTAGATACAGGAAGTAATTTTGGACAGAACGCTGCAGGTGATGGAGGTTCAGCAGATAAACTAGCAATTGGTGTTGAAAAATCTACTGCTTATATACAAGGTTATAGAGTAGCTAAAACATCAAAAGAGTTTGTTGATGTTGATAAGCCAAGAGGCAGTGATGCAACAGAAACAGAAACAAATACTAATACACAAATTACAGTAGGTAATTATGTTAAGTTAATTAAAACAGGAACAGGTGCTTGTGAAGGTATACCTGATTTAGAAAATTATACTACATTAAGATTAATGGATGATACAGTACAAGTTGGTACTGCAAGAGCTCGAGGATTAGAAACATTTACAGATCATATAAGATTATATTTATTTGATATTAATATTACACATGGATCAAAAACATTTAATGATGTAGATAAAGTTGATCAATCGGCTAATAGTTTTTCAGCAACGTTATCATCAGTAGGAACAAGATTTGCTACAGGATTTAATAGTGGCTTACATAAATTACCATATAACGCAATTAAAGAATTAGCTAATAATGAATATAAAGTTAGACACGTATTAACTGGTACAGTTTCAGCTGGTTCATTGCAAGTAAGTTTACCAAGTGGATCTGGTGTAATATCAGATCAAACTGATATTATAATTGCTCAGGCTTCTGGTGCAGTCAAAACTGGAGTTGATGGTAATATTACTGCGGGTGGTAATGGTTCAACATCTGTTACATTTAATGCTACTGCATTAAGTATTTCTGGAGCATGTAAAGTTTTAGTTACAGCAAAGAAAAACCTAGCAAGAAAAAGTAAACAAAGAGTTAATAATCAAACACATACAATTGCATCAGGCAGTATTAGTACAGGTCAAGAATCATTTGCTTTAGATCATGCAGATGTAATTAGAATTGTATCTGTACAAGAAACTGGTGGTAATGATGTAACATCAAGATTTACATTGGATAATGGTCAAAGGGATAACTTCTATGAGAATGGTAGAATTATTAAAGATCAATCCACACCAGCTATTGATACAGGAAAAAATTTAGTTATAACATTCGATTATTATAATCATGGTGATGGAGATTACTTCTCAGTAGATTCATATCCAACTGCTGACTATGCAGACATTCCATCATTCAATAGTTCAAAAGGTAAATTGGAATTAAGAGATTGTGTTGACTTTAGACCTAGAAAAGCTGAGTCAGGAGCAACTGCAGGATCTGAATTTAGTACAGGTACAGGATTTAAATTATCTAGAGCACCAAAACCATCTCACATTTTTGAAAGTGATATATCATATTACTTACCTAGAGTTGATAAATTAATTCTAAAAAGAGATGGTACATATGAAATTATTAAAGGTGTTCCATCAGATTCACCACAACCGCCAGAAGATAGAAAAGATTCTATATCGCTTTATCAATTAAAATTAAGACCTTATGTATTTGATCTAAACGACGTAATACCACAAATAATTGAAAATAAAAGATATACAATGAAAGATATAGCTAAGCTTGATAAAAGAATTAAGAACTTAGAGTATTATACATCATTATCTTTATTAGAGCAATCTGCATCAGATGCATTTATGTTAGATTCAAGTCAAAATACTAGATTTAAAAATGGTATTTTAGTAGATTCATTTAGAGGTCATAATGTAATTAATAATAAACATCCTGATACGATAGGTCTAAAATCAGCTATTGATAAAGTTGCTGGTACATTAAGAGCTAAATGTAATTCAAAAAATGTTAATATGGTTACATCAGCTACTGCAACTAATACTGCAGTTAAGAATAGTTCTATATGGACATTACCATTTACACAAGTAGCTCAATCAACACAACCTTATGCTAGTGTTGCAATAAATGTAAACCCATACAATATATTTGAGTGGGGTGGGTCATTAAAATTATCACCTGAATCTGATGAATGGAAAGAAACAGATGTAAGACCAGATGTTATTATTGATGAAACAGGTGCTTATGATCAGTTTGTTGAGTCAGCTGAAGAGCAAGGTTTACTTGGTACTGTATGGAATGAATGGGAAACTAATTGGTTTGGAACAGATGAAGAGCTTAGAGGTACTGAAGATTTAGCACGTGGTGCTTGGTGGAGAAGAGGTATTGGTGAAGGCAGATTTAATACTACTGCAAATTCAGTAGTAACAACGACATCAAATCAATCAAGAACTGGTTTAAGAACAGATGTTGGATTTGATATTGTAGAAAGAAATGCTGGAAGTAGAGTTGTTGAAGTTAACTTTGTTCCATTTATGAGATCAAGAAAAATCTACTTTGAAGGTAAACAAATGAAGCCTAATACAAAAGTATTTGCTTTCTTTGATGGTATACCAGTATCAAGTTATGTAAAACAAGAAAGTTTCCAAGAATGGTCTAATACAAGTAACCAATCAGAAGTTTATACAGGACAAACCTCGCATCCAGACTCTGGATCTGGTACATTAGTTACTGATGCTAACGGTCAGGTTTCTGGATCATTTGTTATTCCTAGAAACTCATCACTTAGATTTAAAACAGGAACTAAAGAATTTAGATTATCTGATAGTAGTACAAATAATAGAAGTGATGAATCAACATTCTCAGAAGCTTCTTTCCACGCACAAGGTTTAATTGAATCAGTACAAAATACTATTATTAGTACAAAGGTTCCTAAATTTGTAACATCAGAAGTTAGTGATAATAGAGTTGTTAGAGAATCATTTGTAAGAGAAACAACCAGATGGGAAGATCCATTAGCACAAACAATTTTAATTGAGCAAGAAGGTGGAATTTTTGTTACCTCATTAGATTTATTCTTTAGAACAAAAGCGGTTAAATCACCAGCTGGTGTTGAGGTAAGTATTAGAACAACATCAAACGGTACACCAACTCAAACAGTAGTACCTGGAACTGAAGTAACATTATTACCTGCAGATGTAAATGTATCTAGTGATGCATCATCAGCAACTAACTTTGCTTTTGATTTCCCAGTGTATTTACAACAAGATGTTGAGTATGCAATTGTAATTAAATCACCATGTGATGAATACGAAGCTTGGGTAGCTGAGATGGGTGGATTTGATGTTACTAATGTTAATTATAGAATTACAAAACAACCACATGGCGGATCGTTCTTTACATCACAAAACGCTTCTACATGGACTCCTGATCAAACAAAAGATCTTAAGTTTACATTGAAAAGAGCTCAGTTTAGTTCATTAAGTGCTGAAGTTACATTTGATAATGATGCTTTACCAGCTGTTAGTTTAGTTGGTAATCCATTAACTACAACTTCAGGTTCTACATCTGTAAGAGTACAACATCCAAATCATGGTATGCATAATAATGGATCAAGTGTTACAATAGCTGGAGCAACTGCATTAAATGGTATTGCTGCTAATGATATTAATGGTACACATTCAATATCTAATATAGAACATGATTCATATGTAATTACAGCAGGTTCAAGCAATGCATCAGCAACTGGAACTGGTGGAGGTACCGCAGTAACAGCTACTGAAAATAAACACATTGACGCTTTACATACTAAACTTGAAAACTTTACCGTACCTAATACTGATTTAAGATGTTTCTTAACTACAACATCACAACAGTCAATTGATGGAACAGAAACAGCTTATCAAGCACAAAGTGAATTTGAGTTTTTACCTAATCAAAATTTATACTTCCATGCACCAAAGGTTGTATGTTCACCAGGTAACGAAGCAGCTGGCAAGAGTTTAAAAATAAGAGCAGTATTATCATCTACTAAAAATCATTTAACTCCCGTTATTGATCAAAATAGATTATCAGCTGTAGCAGTTCAAAATAGAATTGGTGATGCCGGTAATAATACTTCAGCTTATAATAATTACCTAGCAGAAACTAATGGTGTAGGTGGATCAGAGCTGGCTAAATATATTACAAAGAAAATAGATTTAGAAGAAGAAGCTGATGTTATAGATGTATATTTAAATACTAACGTTCCTACAGGTGCAACAGTTGATCTATATTGGAAAACTACTGGTGCAGGTGAAGATGGAGACTTCGATTCATTAGCATGGAATTTACAGACTCCAGTAGAACCAATAGTAATTAATAATGATAGATCTATTTTTGATGAAGTAAAATATTCAATTGATCCAGCTGGAAGTTTTGGATCCATGGCATTTAAGATTGTAATGAGATCATCTAATTCTGCTGCGGTTCCAACAATAAAAGACTTTAGAGCAATTGCAGCAACATAGGATATATAATGGCAAGAAAGAAAAAAGTAAAAGTTGAAAATAATCCTGACTTAGTTAGAGATACTTCAACCAATGCTATTATAAATACTAATAGTAGTGCTTATGAAGCTAGAAGAAATCAAATAGCTGCTGTAAAAAAACAGAAAAAAATCGATGAACAACAAAGGGCAGACATCGATCTATTAAAAAACGATATGATCGAAATTAAAAAAATGTTAGAAAAATTACTTGGTGGTAAATAATGGCAAACAAAGAAACTAGAGTTTTAAAACAAGATACGTTAGAAATATTAAGACAAAAGACGAATGAAATTTCGTTGCACGTTGGTGATAATGTACAATTAGATGCATTACTTGCTGATAAAACATATAACTATACAGCAGCAGCTGGACAAGTTTTATTTGATGGTGCTGATAATAATTCTAAAGTAACTAGGTTTGAATTAAGTCCACAACATACAGTTGATAATACTGGTGGATCTATTATTCTAGAAGATGTCTCATCTATTGCAGCTTCGTATGCTGCAGGTGCTACTATATACCAAGGTTCATCTGGTTCAGAAACTTACCAGGCAACTATCGTATCTGCTACAACAAATAAAATTATTGTTAGAGATTCTACTGGTACTTTTAGTACATCGGCTGATCTTAAAGTAGGAACTTCATCACCAGATACTATAGCAAATGCTAAGATAGCAAGAATAATTATTGAATCATATCCAGTAGCAATTGCTAGAGTATATAATGCTGGTACAGAATTAACTCAAGGAATTACAGCCAATGGATTCTATGCACCAAAAATTGTTGCAACCTCTGCATTAAGTAATTCACCATCAATCGGAAATTCATTTAGTGAAGGTGTAACAGTATATCAAAATGGTACTGCACTAAATACACAAGCAGATATTGAATCATCTGCAAACTGGTATGGTGTTTTACATTCAGTAGATAATAGTGATGAAATTAGATTTAAAACTGCTCAGGGTTCGTTTAGTGCTACTGCTAAATTAAGAGTATTGGGTTCATCAGATGAGATTGCTGCAGCAGATCATGCTGGATTAACTACCATTGATACTACATATGGAAGTTATATAGAACTTGTAACACCTGCCGCAGGCTCAGCTGCGATTAAAATATTTTCATTAGATATTGTTGCAGCTATTAACGAACTACAAGATGATATTGGTACAGTAGAAAATTTAACAACATCAGCCAATGATGTAGTATTAGCTATTAACGAACATGATGGCGAGTTAGGAACAATTACTGCTGCAGCAATGGGCACAACTGCTTCAACAGTAAGTACTGCTATTAAAGAACATGAAGATCAAATTGGTAATGTTGATATTACTGGTATATCAGGTTCTAACGATACCATTACTGGCGCACTCGAACAATTACATAACGAAGTTGGTAATGTTACCTCAGGCAATTTAGGAACATCAGCTTCAAACTTAACATCTGCAGTAAGAGAACATGAAGATCAGATTGGTAATGCAAATATTAATTCAATTTCATCTTCAGATAATACAATTAAAACTGCACTCAATCAATTACATACAGAGGTAGGTTCTTTATCTTTAAATACAAGTGCCAGTGATCTAACAGCTGCGATTAACGAACACGAAGCTGACATAGGTAACATGACACTTACTGGTCTAAGTGCTAGTGATTTATCTGCTGCAGTAAGAGAATTAAGAGCTGAATTAGGTGATCATAATACAATTAATGATGCTACAGGTTATTCAGCAACAACTGCTGCTGGTGGTATTACAGAGTTACAAGGTGATGTCGGAGATGTAACTAGTTTAGATACTAATGCAACAGCTGATCTCGTTGCAGCTATTAATGAATTAGAAAATGTTCTAAGAGATGATACAACTCAAAGAACTGGTTATGTTATGGGCACTAATGCTAATAACGTTATCGCTGCTATTAATGAATTTGAAACTGTTTTAAGAGGAGCAAATTCTAATTATACTTTAAATACAGCTGCATCGAATGTTAGAGATGCTATTAACGAACACGAAACACAAATTGGTAATCTTGTCTTTGGTGCTGGCGGTCCAGTTGACGCAGCAAATTCTACAGTCCTAACTGGTGCAATCAATGTATTAGATGCAGAAATTGGTAGTACATCTTTTACTGGAGCTGATCTTACAACAGCAATTAAAAATACACAAGATGATATTTCAACAGCTGGATCACTTACAAGTCTTAATACTACAAATAAATTTATTGTTGGTGCCATTAACGAAATTGAAGCTGTGTTTGATGCATCAGCATTAAAAATTAACGCAAATGGAAATTTTGTAGTAGATTCAGATGGTGATATTACCCTCGATGCTGGTGGAGCTAATATTAATTTTAGTGATGATGGTACAGCAATCGGCCACATTGAAATGGCGGGACAAAACCTAGAGATAAAATCTAAAGTTAATAATAAAGATATTTTATTCAAAGGAGTTGATGATAATAGTGAAATTACATCACTTCAACTTGACATGTCAGATGCCGGTACAGCAATCTTTAATCACGATATTAAATTACCAGATAATGGAATAGCAAAATTTGGTGCAAGTTCAGATTTAGAAATTTATCATCTTGCAAGTAATGGTAATTCAGTTATAAAAGAATCAGGTGGTGGTGTACTAAGTCTACAAACTAATGGTTCTGAACTTAATATTTTTGATACAGCTAATAATGTATTTATGGCACAATTTCAAACAGGTGGTCGGGTATCTTTAAGATACGCTGGGACTACAAGATTTGCAACAGCTGCAGACGGTGCTGACGTCACTGGTCAATTAGATGTATCAGGAAATGTGAATGTTGGTGCCAATTTAAATGTTGTTGGTTCGTTAACAATTGATGGAACAACACTTACTGCCACTGTAGGTGAATTAAATGTAATGGATGGTAACACATCAGCTACATCTACAACATTAGTAGATGCTGATAGGCTTGTTGTAAATGACAATGGTGTAATGAAACAGGTTGGTCTTCAGGACTTTGAAACTTATTTCGAATCTGCATTAGACACGTTGTCAAATGTTACAACAGTTGGCCATTTAAATTCTGGTAGTATTACTGCAGGATTTGGTAATATTAATATTGGATCATCTACTATTACTACATCTGGTTCTATATCAGGTGGAGCAATAACAGGTACATCATTTACTATTGGATCTGCTTCTATTAATGAACCAGAATTAGAAAGAATCGATGGATTAACAATAGGTACTATAACTGCTAGTAAGGTTGTTACTGTTAATGCAAATAAAGATGTTACAGGATTTAGAAATATTACACTTACTGGTGAATTAGATGCTGGATCATTAGATATATCAGGTAATATTGATACAGACGGAACATTAGATGTACTATTAGGTTCTACATTAAGAGGCGCAGTAAATATTACTGATACTACAGCTTCTTCATCAACTACAACCGGTGCGCTTAAAGTTGCAGGTGGTGTAGGAATTGGTGAAGACTTATATGTTGCTGGTGATCTTTATGTTGAAGGCGATAGAGTTCAATTAGATACACAGACATTAACTGTTGAAGATACATTAGTATTAGCAGGAAATAATTTAAGTTCAGAACCAGCTTCAGGTGGATTTGGTTTAGAAGTTGGTCCAATTACAAATCCAAGTGGCGTAGCTGATGGTGTTACAGGTGCACACTCAATAGTATATAACTTTTTTACAGATCAATGGGAAGCTGATGGTTCACTAATTCTTTCATCCGCAACATTAGGAACACCAAGTATTGAAGGTACAGATTTTGGTTCTTCACAAGATTTAGCGTTCTCGGCCGGTGCAGGATTAAGCGAAACGGTGACTGGACTTTCTGGTAATAATTTTGTTGTAACATATACTAACACTGATAGAGGTTCATCACAAAACATATTTAAAACAGTAGCACCATCAAGTGGTACTAATGCTACTGCTGATGTAAATTCTGATACATTAAATCTTACACAAGGTTCAGGTATTTCTACAATTGGTAGTGGTGATAATATTATTACTATTACAAATACAGATTTAGGTTCATCACAAAACATATTTAAAACAGTTACAATTAATGGTACATCCTCCAATAATGTTGTAGCAGATTCTAATAGTGATACATTAAACTTAAGAGGTCTTGATGCAATCACATTAACATCAGATCCAAGTACAGATACAATTTCAATTGATCACAATAACTTTGGTACTCCTGATACTTATGGACAAACTGGTACACAAGATGGTCAGTATATTAAATCAATTATTACTAATGCTCAAGGTCACGTTACTGGTGTAACAACTGGTGACTTCGATACTAGATATCAAGCATCGAATCCCGCATGGAATCTTAAAGTATCTGATGTTGCAGTTGATTCAGTTGCAAACGGAGAAAGTGTTGACTTTAGACTAGCTCAAGTTAATTCAACTGATGGTTTAACTATTAGTACTACTGGTTCTACATCATCAGCTTCAATAATTACTTTGGGTCATGCTGATACTTCTAGTATTGCAAACTTAACATCAAATAATAGTGGTGGTACAGTAATTCAAGATCTTACATTAACATATGATACATATGGCCATGCATTAACTAGATCTGTTGCAACAACCAATTTAGATAATAGATATATTCGATCATTCCAAATTGAAGATGGAGATAACACAGAAGTTACAATCGACCAAGGTAAAGAGTTAAAATTTGTAGAAGGCTCTGGTACTGGTGCAACAATTGATATTAATTGGAGTGATACAAGTACTGGTTCAGATGCCGATCCTTACGATTTAACCTTTACTGTAAATAACACAGACAGAGGTTCATCTCAAAATATCTTTAAGAATGTTGCTTCAGATAGTGGAACTGCAGTAGCTGATAATAATAACGACACACTTAGCATAGTAGGTGGTACTAATATTAGTACAGCTGTTAGTGGAGATACACTTACAATCACTAATAACTATGCTCATCCAACTAACGGTGTAGCTATTGATGTAAATATTGATAGTACACCTTTATCTGGTGCAACAGTAATTTCTGATCTTGATTTTAGAATAACATCTGATTCACTTGGTCATGTCACTTTAGGTGAAGGTACTATTTCAACAAGAAACTTAACACTTAGTGATTTAGGATTTGTAGGTTGGGATGTTGAAGTTAATGGTGTTCATAAACTTGATGTTGGTAATAATGTTGATGTAGATTTTAAAAATGGTAATCATACAACAGCAGTATGGACAACATCAGGTAATAGAATTCAATTTGATCACAATACATTCACATCAGGCGGAACATATACTGGTGGATCTAATAATGGAATTGTAATTGAAGGATTCCATATAGATTCATTTGGTCATATTAGAAATGTACAAACAAGAGATTTAGATTCGAGATTTGATAATTATCTACATTGGCATTTAACTGGCGATAGTGGTGGCACAGCTCAGATTGACACAAATGAAACTGTAACAATTGCTGGTGGTAATAAAATTAATACAGTTAGAAGTGGAAATATAGTTACTGTTAATCTTGACACCAATCACGGATTCCAATTAGATAGCAGTCCAGCTACATTCTTCTGTGTACAAAATAGCGGAAGTAATGATAATCCAAAATTACAATTATCTGATCAAGGCAATGTAGATCCAGTTACAATTGTAGGCGGTAATAATGTAACTGTAACTAGAAATAGTAATACTCAATTAACAATTGCTGCTACAGATAATAATACTGACGTTGATGTAAGTGTAGCAAACTTAAGAACAAGGCTTGGTCAAATATCCACTAATACAACAATTGGTGATGCTAGTGATGTTGATATTACATTCTCAGGTGATGTTATTGTTAATGGTGATCTTACAATATCAGGATCTACAACTACTGTAAATACTGAAACAGTAACGGTTCAAGATAATATAATTCTACTAAATTCTAATGCATCAAATGTACCTACAGAAAATGCTGGATTAGAAGTTGAAAGAGGCAATAGTCCAAATGTAGATCTTATTTGGAATGAAGGTACTGATAGATGGTCATTTACAAATAATGGTTCAACATTCTATAATATTCCAATACCAACAGAATACATGTCAGGCTTTGTTGTTGAAGATGGTGATGGTACAGAAGTAACTATCGGTGATGGTAAAGAATTAAAATTCGTTGAAGGAACATCAATTGATGTAAACTTTACTGATACATCACCAGGTTCAAATGCTGATCCATTTGATTTAACAATATCTCATAAAAATGTTGGTAGATCTGATCCAAGTACTGGTTCAGTTTCACTTGCTTATGATGGTAATTTTTCTGCCGTAACAGGTGTAACATCAAATAGTCAAGGTCATATTACAGCTGTTAATACAACGCAATTTACAATGCCATCACAATATAGTTTACCATTAGCTTCAAGTTCAACACGAGGCGGTATTAAAATTGGATATAGTGAAAATGGTAAAAACTATCCTGTAGAATTGTCTGCTGAAAAAGCATACGTTAATGTTCCATGGTCAGATACTAATACATTTAGAACTATTAAGGTAGATACTACTAATAATGGAAGTGCAAATGCTACACTTGGTGCTACTGAAGAGTTACATCTTATTGGAGGCACAAATGTAACTTTATCAGAATCTGATGGAGAAGTAACAATAAACGCTGCTGGTTATACATTACCAGTAATGACATCAACTGTTTTAGGCGGGGCCAAAGTATTTAGTAATACTCAAGGCGGATCAGCTAATGCAGTATCATCAACAGCAGGAAGAACTTACGGAGTACAGCTTAATTCATCCAATCAATTAGTTGTCAACGTACCGTGGACAGATACTGATACAAATACAAATCGATTAACAACATTTGTAGTTGAAGATGGTGATTCATCTGATGTTACAATTAGTCATGGTAAACATTGGAAGTTTGTCGAAGGTTCTGAAAATGTAAATGCTAGTGGTGATAACTATATTAATATTAATTGGACTGATACATCAACCGGTACAGAAGCTGATGAATATGATTTATCATTCTCACATAAGAGAACATCAAGAAGTAATACAACTAATAATTCTGCAACAACTACATTTGGTGGTAATTTTACCATAGTTGATAGCGTAACAACAAATGCTACTGGCCACGTAACAGCTGTTAATACAAAAACTATTACAATGCCAGCTAATCCAAATACTGATAAGTTCTTAAATGATGTAAGTATTGTTGCGGGAAATCCTATTCTGTTGCGCCATACCATGAATGATTCAACATCACATGATATTGCTCTTAAATCATCAGGGTGTGTAACTTTAACAGCAGGTACAGATGAAATTACAATTGGTGCACCATGTACTGACTTATCTAATAGTACTACAACTACTAAGGTTACTGTTGAATCAAGCACTGGTAATAATACAGATATATTAGAAGCTACGTCTTCAAGAGCTGGTGTAATGACATCTGCACATCATGATAAGCTTGATGGTATTGAAGCGGGTGCTGATGTAAACCAAAATGCATTTAGTACAATTGCTTTTGGTGGATCAAATTGTGTGGCAGATTCAACTAGTGATACATTTACAATAAATGCTGGTTCAGGTATTAGTTTAACAGGTAACGCAACATCCGATACTGGAACAATATCCGTTAGTATGGACCAGAGAAGTTCAATAAGACAATTTGGTCATAGCACATCTGATTATATTATTGTAGATGCAGATTCAGTAGACTTTTTCCTTGATGGCGTAAGAGATATGTCGCTAGAGAATGATGGAGAGCTTCATGTACGAGGAGATGTTATTGCATTCTCTACAACAATTACTTCTGATGAAAAATTAAAAGAAAATGTACAGGTGGTAAATGGTGCATTAGAATTAGTATCACAATTAGATGGTGTTACATTTAATTGGAAAGAAAATGGTAAAGCATCAGCTGGTGTTATAGCACAAGATGTAGAACAAGTATTACCAAGTGCAGTAAAAGAAGTTGAGAATATGGATAAAACAGATACACATAAAGTTGTAGATTACAACCAACTATCTGCCTTATTCATTGAAGCAATAAAAGAATTAAAAGAAGAAAATAAGATCTTAAGGGCAGAGATTGAAAGCCTAAAAGATATAAATAGTTAAAGGAAATGGTGAATGGCTATATATTCTAATTTAGTAATAGACCAAGGATCAACATTTAGTGCAGACATTGATGTAACTGATTCTAATGGAGATCCTTTAATTCTAACAGGTTATACTGTAGCTGGCCAAATACGAAAAACTTATGCATCGTCTACTGCAATAGATTTTTCTGGTTCAGTGTTTAGTGAATCTGGTGGAACAGTTAGAATATCATTGACCGCTACCCAAACTAATAATATGAAAGCTGGTAGATATGTTTATGATGTTGAAATAACAAAAACATCTACTAGTGAAATTACAAGAATTGTAGAAGGACAGGTAGAAGTACGACCAGGAGTGACAAGGTAAAGCTAATGGCAATTAAAGCTAAAATTAGACAAGCAAATAGATTAAAAGGAAAAGTCGGAGCTCAAGGCGAAATAGTAGCACAAACCGTTAAGGTTCAAGCTGGTGGATTAGCCCTCGGTGATTTAGTTGATGTAAATACAACAGGACAATCTGACGGAACTATGATGATATTTGACGGAACTGCAGGTGAATATAAAGTAACAACAGAACTTGAGAATCAGAATCTCAATATAATTGGAGGCACATACTAGTATGGCTAAATTAACAAGAATAAAGATTTTAACTACGGGTGCAACCACCACCGCCCCTAGTAATATTAAAACAGGTGAATTAGCATACTCATATGTAGCTGGTACACAAGCAAATAACGGTGATAGATTATACATTGGTACAGGGGCAGAATCTGGTGGGGTTGCTGCAAGTGTTGATGTTATTGGCGGTAAGTATTTTACAGGATTATTAGATCACGTACATGGTACACTCACAGCAAGTAGCGCACTTATTACAGATGCTAATAGTAAATTAGATAGATTAAATGTTGATAATTTAAGGTTAGACGGAAATAGTTTAACATCAACAAGTACTAACGGAGATATTATTGTTGATCCAGATGGAACAGGTAAAACTGTTCTTCATAATGTATTTATTAATGGAACAACAGATTCTCTATCAGAATTTATATTTGATACTGTAGGTGGTGCAATAACTGCCGGTACAGGTATTACAGTTACTAATAGTGATGGTGGTAATACATCAACCGTATCAATAACAAATACAGGTGTAAGCGCTGGCTCATATGGTTCAGCAACACAATTTCCAACATTTACTGTAAATGCTCAAGGTCAACTTACTGCCGCAGGCGTTGCTAACGTAGCTACTGCTTTAACAGTTGATGGAGATTCAGGAACAGGTGATGTTGATCTATTAACAGATGATTTAAGAATTGTTGGTACAGCAAATGAGATTGTAACTACAACTGCAAAATCAGGTACTGATGTTACTGTAACATTAGCATTGCCAGATGATGTTACAATTGGTGATGACTTAACAGTTACTGGCGATGCTTCAGTTGGTGGAGACGCAACAGTAACAGGTGGATTAACAGTAAATGGTAATGTTAACCTTGGTAATGCATCAAGTGATAGCGTAATCATTGCAGGTAATCTAACAGTTAATGGAACAACTACAACAGTAAGTTCAACCGAAACAACACTTACTGATCCAATGATTGAATTGGCAAAAGATACATCATCAGCTGATGGACTTGATCGTGGTATTAGATTTAAATGGCATGATGGTTCATCTACAAAAGATGGTTTCTTTGGATTTGATATTCAAACTGAAAGATTTTCATTTACACAAGATGAAGATCTATCCGGTGGAGATAATGCATCTTCTCCATGGGGTGATGCTCAATTTGGTGGAGTATATGCTGATAATGTTCAAATTGGTGTCACTGCAGCAAATGAAATTGATACATCATCAGGTAATTTAATACTTGATTCAGCTGGTGGTACAGTACAAGTAACTGATAATTTAAATGTTACAGGTACAGTTTCATTAAGTAATGACTTAGCAGTTACACATGGTGGTACTGGTTTAAGTGCATTTACTGCAAATGGTGTATTTGTTTCAAATGGAGCAGGTAATGCGATTAGTTTCTTAACTGGAACTGAAGGTAGTATTATCCAATTTAATTCATCAGGAGCTCCAATTTCATCTGATATAATAGATGGTGGAACATATTAATCTAGCTTTACTCCTATTATAAATAGATAAAACGGTTTATATAAACCAATATAATTAAACACTCTATATAGAGATTGAGCATAGGAGAAGCCAAAATTGGCCAAGAAAACAGACATTCGTTTAAGACGTTCTAACGTAGCGAACGCAATTCCAGGACACGCAAATCTTAGTGATGGCGAACTAGCCATGAACACTATGGATGGTGCTCTTTATTTCAAAAAATCAAACAATACAATTATCACAGCCCATGATGATACTATTATGCATATCGATAGTGATAATAGTAGAGTTGGTATAGGAACTACTGCACCTACTCAACCATTAACAGTCACTGGTGTAGATTCCATTGGTATAGATGATTACGTTTTACACAATGGCGATGGTAATACAAAATTTGGATTTAATGCTGCAGATTCCTTTAAAGTTAGAACTGGCGGAGGAGATAGATTTGTTGTAAATAACAATAATTCTTATTTTAATAACAATGTTGGTATAGGAACAAGTTCGCCAAATTCAAATTCAATTTTACATTTATCTTCCACAAATCCAATCCTTAGAATACAAGAATCAGATGTTACAAATGGCTTTGCTGATTTAATCTATAACAGCGGTAGACTTAGAATAAGATCAAGAGCAAATGCTGCTAATGCAGGTATTGCCTTTGAAGGTGACGATGGAACAACCGTAACCGAATACGCTAGATTTAATATGAATGGATTCTTAGGAATAGGTACAACTAATCCTGGTGAACCATTACACATAAAAAATAGTGACGCAAAAATTAAATTAGAAGATTCTGATGGTACTAATCAGATTGGAACTCTATTTCAAACTGGCGCAATGCTTAAGTTTCAATCAAGGGACAATACTTCTAATGGTCGTATATCATTTCAAGGATACGATGGAACCACTGGCCAAGAATATGCTAGATTCACTGAAGTAGGAAATTTTGGTATAGGTGTTACTGCACCTAATAGAAAACTTCACGTTAGAGGTTCTGGATCTACAATAGCTGTAAAAGTAGAAGCTACTGATGGTAGTCAAGCTTCTTTAGATTTAACCAACAGTGAGGGTGCATATAGAATTTTAACAAATGCCGGAACGCTTCAAATTTACGATGATGGTGACAGTAGAGAAGCTATGCGTATCGATACTTCTGGTACTGTTCTTGTAGGAAAAAGTTCTTCAAATATTTCTTCAGATGGTGTAGAGTTAGGTACAAGAGTTGACTCAACTTCAGATGGAACTTATGCTCTTAGATTGAATAGAAGAAATAGTGATGGTGCAGTAGCAGAATTTAGAAAAGACGGAATTGTTATAGGTCAAATAAATTCTAAATTTAGTGACATGGTAATAGGAACATCAGATGTTGGTGTAAGATTTGATGATAATGTAAAATCCATAATACCATTTAACGTAGGAACTAATGCATCAAATAATGGAACTACTGATTTAGGAGTAGATGCAGCAAGATTTAAAAACTTATATTTAAGTGGTATTGCTTATATTGGCACATCTGTATCTACTGGTACAATTACATCATCTGGTGCTTCATCTGGTAGATATACAGGTTTAGAAGTTGTCAACACTACAAATGCAGGTGGAACAGAAACTGCAATAGGTCTAGGAGTTGTTGGAGCAGCAAATAATGCATGTGACGTAAAACTTGTAGCAAATAGAGTTGGTGCAAATGCTGGATCAGATTTTTATATAGAACAAACAGATTCATCAGGGTCACAACAAGAAACATTTAGAATTACAGAAGATGGTAATGTAGGGATTGGTGTATCAACTCCTGAAACTTCATTACATGTACGTCATGGTACAGATGCATCTGCAGCCGTTGTGATTAATGGTGGCCATAATGCTAGAAGATTAAAAATACAAAGTTTTGAAAGTAATAGTCTGCCTGGGGCTGGGTTTATATTTAATGCAGACTCTTCAGGTGGTGCTTTCAAGTTTCAAACAACTAGTAGCACTAGATTACTTATTAATCATCTAGGTAATATTGGTATAGGTACAGACTCTCCAGATGCAAATCTTGATATTGAAGATAGTGATGGCGCTACTTTATTTATGGGCGATACGAATGGAAGAAATTTAAGATTTCGTACTGCAAATAGTGGCGCTCAAGGCACAAATATTTCATCGTATGCAGGTCTATATTTAGGTGGTGCTGATAATCAAAATCATGTTTTGATTGATAGTAGTGGAAACGTTGCTATCGGAAATACTTCACCAGATGCAAAACTTCATATTGCAAGCTCTACTGATAATATTCTTACTGTACAAAATAATACATATCAAGGCTCTGGACAAAACACAGAAGCAGCAATACGATTTAAAGTAACAGCTTCCGCGGATGATGAAAGAGCAAAAGCAGGTATACTTCTTAAAAATGATGGAAGTGCTTTTGGAAGAGGAGACTTACATTTTCTTGTAGATAGTAATGATGATAATGGAAATGCTGTCTTAGCTGACTCTAAAATGATTATCACTCATGAAGGTAAAGTTGGTATTGGAACAACTTCACCAAGTCAATCATTAGATGTTGCTGGTAACATACAAGCTACTGGTACAAGACATATATCAGCTCTTTATGATGCTAACCATTATATGAGACTTGAGGGTAACTCCTCAGGTGGTGTTCTTAAAGGTACTGATGGAGGTGTTGTAACCACTCTTATTAGAAGCTATGGCCAATCATACTTTAATGGTGGTGATGTTGGTATAGGCCTTACTTCGCCTGGTGTTCCATTAGAAGTAGTTTCAAATTCAAGTGCACAGGGTATTAGAGTAAGAGGAAGATCAGCTGATGATATTGGTCAGATTGATTTAGCTAATAATGCTGGAACCGCGCGAAGTCAATTACAATGGGATAATACTTTCTTTAATATTAAAGCATTAGCAGCTATTCCTATAATATTCTATACTAATTCAACAGAGCGTATGAGAATACAATCTGCAGGCCAAGTAGGTATTGGAACAGCAAATCCATCATCTAACCTTCATGTTGCAGGCACAACTGCAGTTGTAACTATACAAGATAGTAATTCAACAGGTAATACTGGGACTGCTAAAATATCATTTACTGATAATGGAACTTTTGGAACAATTGGTACAGTAGGTTTCAATGGTAGTGATGATTTATTAATACAAAATAGTCATACAGGAAATATTTTATTAAGCGGTGGTAATGTTGGTATTGGTACAACCGCTCCAAGTACAGCAAAACTCGTTATTCAAGGCGCAGATGCAGGAGACTTACTACACCTTCATGGCTCGACAGGAACAAATACTCGAGGATTAAAAATATCTCTCGGTACAGATGGAGCTACAAATCAAATAGTTAATTTTGATTCAATGCAAGCAAATGGAATACTTGCATTTAAAACCGCTGGCACCGAGCGTATGCGTATTCATGACGGAGGTAATGTAGGTATCGGAAATACTTCCCCAAATTATAAACTTCACGTAACAGGAACCGTTGGTACCACTGGTAGAATAACACCTGGAGAGCATATTATTTTTGGTACAACTACAGGATATATACAACACCCATCAAACAGTTCTGCAAATGCATGGGCTTATGGCGTTTCAGGAAGCGGTGCAAATCCAGGAGTAGACAGAAATAAATTTGGAGTACATCATTACAATGGAACAGCTTGGTCAAATCCATTTACGGTAAGTCATGATGGTACAGTTAGTTTTACAAATTATACTTTCCCAGCAGCAGACGGTTCAGCAGGTCAAGTATTAAAAACAGATGGTAACGGTAATTTAAGCTTTCAAAATGATGCAGGTGGTGGAAGTGCCGGTTCATCAATATCAGATGCAGACAATGATACAAAAATTCAAGTAGAAGAAAATTCTGATGAAGATATCATAAGATTCGATATTGCTGGTTCACAAAAAATGTTATTAAACTCTAGCGAGTTAAACTTAACAGGTGACTTAATAATATCAGGTAATTTCAATATTGCTGGTGATATTAATAGTACATCAGTTACAACTCTTGATGTAACAGATAAAGTAATTACAGTTGCAAATAATTCTGGTAGTTCAACAGCTGCAGACGGTGCTGGTCTAGTTATTGAAGGTCCAACACAGAATGCATCAATGTTATGGGATCATGGTAATCAATATTTAGAATTTAATAAAGATATATTTACACCAGGATCAGTTGTAATTGGAACAACTGCTACTAAAGTTGGAAGAATGTATAATAGTTCTGGTGTAATGGCTTTAGAAGCTTATACTACTAGACAAATATCTTTTGGTAATGCCACAAATGGTGAGCATGTACGAATTAATGCTAACGGTCGAGTTGGTATAGGAACAGCTTCACCAACTTCCAAATTACATATTATAGATGGAGCCTATCCAGCAACAACTGGATTAACCCACTTTGTTCAAAATGCGGCAACAAATGGGCCGACCTTATTTCTTGAACAAATAGGTGAAGGTGGCAACGCTGGAGACAATCAAGGTTTATTAATTAAAGTTGATGGTCAAAATGGTGGTTTTGGTAACATTATACGTGCTATAGGAACAAACTCGAATGTTAATGGTGGTGTTGATGTCAATGCCTTTACTGTGCAAAACTCAGGAAATGTTGGTATCGGCACAGCATCACCTGAAGCAATGCTTGATATAGTAACAAGCTTTGGTGCTCTTAAAAATATGATAAAGCTTCAAAATACAAACACAACAAATGGAGCAGGTTCAAAAATATTATTTCAAGGAAGAGATACTAGTGGCAACGCTGTGAACTATGGTCAAATCATAGTTAAGCATACAGATCATTCAACAGAAAAATCAGAACTACAGTTTTTCCACATGAAAAATGCAAGTCCTAATCAGGCTTTGACTATAAATGAAGATGGAAACGTTGGTATTGGAACCTCATCACCAAATGGAAATGGCTCAAGGACAACATTACATATCAATAGTGATACTAACGGTTCAGCAATACGACTTTCTCAAAGTTCAAATAGTTCATTAATAAGATATTCTGATTCAGCGGGATTAGAAATAGGTACTATTGCAAGCAAAAATTTAAAATTAGAAACAAATGATACTACAGCACTAACAATTGATACTTCACAAAATGTTGGTATCGGAACAACTTCGATAGATGAAAAATTACATGTAGAAGGCGGTAATATAAAAATTGAAGCAGGAGCTGTTAGTACAACTCGTGGATTAATTATTGCACATACTGGACAAACAGGTAACCAAGTAAAACTAGAACAATTAGCAGGTGGAAATGTTCATGGAATACTTCACTGTACTGAGAGAGCATTGAGAATATCAGCAGGCTCTGGTGGAGGCACAGGCACTAATGAAACATTAAGTTTTTGGACAAATGCAAGTCGTGCAATGACAATCGATACTTCTCAAAAAGTTGGTATTGGAACAACATCACCAGATTCGCAGTTGCACGTTGCAATGCCTAATTTGGCTGGTGGTAATACAGGTAATGGTATTACTGTTTCTGATGATGGTGCACAACTAAAATTAGAAATTAGAAAAGGTACAGGTGGTGTTAACGCTAATAGAAGAATTGCTTTATATGAAGATGGTGGAGACTTCCCATTATACTTACAAGAAGAAGGTGGTAATACTGGTATTGGAGTACCTCGAACTACTGCAATAGGTAATCCACTTGTAGTAGCTGGTGCAAACACAGCATCACAAATATTAATAGTGAATACCAGTACGGCAGGTGGTAATCATGCTCAGATTCAATTTAAGTCTTCGAGTAATAGAAGTCCTGGTCCATTTATTAGGTCACAACAAAGAGGTAGTTCATCGACCGATAGTGATTTACAATTAGGTGATGAAAGTGGAATTACCATGACTTTAAATGGTGGAAAGGCTGGTATAGGTACACTTAGCCCTGCTGAAAAGTTCCACGTTTATCATTCGGGTACTGATACTTATGATACTATTGCACAATTCGATTATTATGATACAGATGATAGTGTATTAAGATATCAAACTAAATTAGGACCAAATGGTGCTACTTACTTTAAATCATTTGTAACTGGATCAAATCCAGACTTTTTAATTCAAGACCAAGATGGTC